>ERZ772870.453-NODE-453-length-45004-cov-5.405371_pt1 | contig 45004 bp, 59 predicted proteins | sample MGYA00511376_ERZ772870 | MGnify/ENA primary metagenome ERZ772870 (study PRJEB29015, sample SAMEA2737719) | human gut metagenome | biome: human gut; feature: human-associated habitat; material: faeces | place: China | collected 2012 ... | reverse complement strand
GGGCTTTTCCCGCCATTTTTGGGAGACATGACGATGAAACCGAAGTCTGGGAAAAAGGCGAAATAAAGCTATGGCAAGATTCCGACGTCGCGAATATCAGAAGTTGATAACCGCGTTCATCCTCAAGCATAAGCGCTGCAATATTTGGGCGACAATGGGGTCTGGTAAAACCGGCGCGACCATGTGGGCACTGAATAAAATGTTCCAGACCGGCATCCTGTCCAGCCATGAGGACCGCGTACTGGTGCTGGCCCCGCTGCGCGTTGCGTCCGGTACATGGCCCCCGGAGCAGGAAAAATGGCGCTTCCCCGCACTGCTGGTAGTAGACGGCACCGGACCCGAGAAGGACCGTATTGCGGCGCTTGAGAGCGACGCCAATGTGGTTTGCGTGAACTATGATGTGGTTGAGTGGCTCGTCGAGTATTGCGGCGACGAGTGGCCCTTTACGGTCGTTGTTGCCGATGAATCCACTAAGCTGAAAGGCTATAGGAGCAAGCAGGGGAGTAAGCGCGCCCGTGCGCTGGAGGCGATTGCTCATAAGCACGTCAAGCGCTGGATTAACCTAACCGGCACACCCGCACCAAACGGACTGAAAGACCTATGGGGTCAGACGTGGTTTGTCGACGGTGGCGAACGCCTCGGCAGTAGTTACAAGGCATTCACAGACCGCTGGTTTATTAGCAAGCCTGTTAAGCCTGGCAGCTTCACTATGCAACACGCCCCGCTCAAGAACTCCGAGAAGGAGATCCAACAACGCCTGTCTGACGTATCCCTTACCGTTGACGCGGCTGAATACTTCGGATGTGACAAGCCAATCTATACGCCGGTTGTTGTGGACCTGCCGAAGAAAGCCCGCAAGATTTATGACCAGTTCGAAGCGGAGCTATTTGCCGAACTGGAAAGCGGAACTGTGGAGGCGGCGAACGCTGCGTCGAAGACCATTAAGTGCCTTCAGCTTGCGTCCGGGGCTGTGTATAAGGTGGACGAAGACGGTGAACGGACCGACGAGTGGGTGAAGATCCACGACGCTAAACTGGACGCGCTGGAAAGTATCGTGGAGGAGTTGAACGGCGCACCGTTGCTCGTCGCATACCAGTACAAGCATGACCTGGCACGTCTTAAGAAGAAATTCCCGCACGGCGTCGCTATGGGTAAGGGGAAGCAAGGCAATAAGGATATGGAAGCGTGGAACAGGGGCGAGATCCCCATCATGTTCGCACACCCGGCATCGGCGGGTCACGGCCTTAACTTGCAGGATGGCGGACACCACCTTGCTATCTTTTCAGACACCTGGAACTATGAGCACTTTGCGCAGATCGTGGAGCGTATCGGGCCAGTTCGTCAGATGCAAGCCGGACACCCTCGTCCCGTATTCGTCTACATTATCCAGGCGCGCGGCACACTGGACGAACTGGTCGCCGAGCGTCGCGACAGTAAGCGAGATATCCAGGACGACTTGATGGAATACATGAAAGCTAAAAAGGCGCGCAAATGATAATTTGGTCATTGTTCGACGGCAGCGGCTTGATGATCGAGCGTGCTGCCGAGATGGGGCATAAGTGTTATTGCTTCAACTACTCCGAAGCCGATCACGGGTCTTACCTTGATTACCGGATCTATGGGCGCGGGATCCGCTATCGTAATGAGTTTATAGATCTGGACTTCGTGGACCGCGCGATGAATGGTGATTTCGGCACGCCGGATATCATATACGCATTCCCGCCGTGTACGGATCTGGCAGTAAGCGGTGCACCAGCATTCCCGCGCAAGCGCGCCCGCGACCCTGCCTTCCAGCTTAAGGCGGTGCGCACCGCGAAGATTGCCGCTTACCTGGGCGATTTCTTTGAAGTGCCATATATGATCGAGAATCCGCGCAGCGTGCTTTCTACCCAATGGCGTAAGCCGGACCACTCGTTTGATCCGTGGGAGTATGGCGGCTATTTGCCAGAGGATGACGTACACCCGTTATTCCCTGAATACATCAACGCCCGCGATTCATATCCGAAGCTGACCTGCTTATGGACCGGCAACGGCTTCCGTATGCCAGAGAAGAAACCTGTTTTCGTTGAAAAAGGGTACTCGAAGCAGTATAGTCGCCTCGGAGGCAAATCTGCCCGCACCAAATTAATCAGGTCGCTCACCCCGCGCGGCTTCGCGATAGCGGTTAACGAGGAAAATTTAAAATGAATACTGCATTCGACGCCATCGACTTTTCAGTGGCAATGACCAATCAGCTTTTTTCCTACGACAGCAAGACTGGCGTCATTCGCCTGAAGTCCACAGGCTGCAAGATTGGCAACCTTAACACTGCCGACGGCGGAACACGTATCGAGTGCAACGGCAAGACGCTGTCTGGCGCACGCGTGGCGTGGATTATCGAGACTGGCAATACAATCCCTCCAGGCTATGCCGTAGTGTGCCGTCAGCGCACACCAGGCCACTACGGCAACCGCATTAGTAACCTTTACTTGGTAGACGTTGCGCGCGACCCAAATTTTTATGCGTAAATTGGTTGCATAAGCCTATTGGTTGCATTATATTGAGGGTGTCCGGTTGGACGCCCTTTTTAATACCTGGAGACAACACGATGAAAGTTTTACAAGAAGAAAAAGATTACTGGGCCGCGCAATGCCTAGAAGCCCGCGAACATGCCGAACGCGTCAGCGCGCTGGCAGATACCTACCTGTCAAGCTATGAAACGGAAGAAAAGCGTCGCATGGAGTTAGAGGAGCGCTTCGAACTGCTATTCGAATTGATGGGGATTATGCAGCGCACCGGATACACCACCAGCGTTGCGCTAAACCGCATCACCGCCGATGGTTTGCGTGAGCATTGCAAACGTGCGGAGGAGTACGTGCGCCCGAAGGGTCGCCAGTCTAAGGTTGACCGTAAAGATTTGGTGCTGATTGCGTGGCGAGGGAACGGGACTTACTACTCCGACTGCCGACCGCTTAGTGCCGAGGAATTAAAGCGCGTGCAACGCGTTCTAAACAGTAATAAGAAAATTGCCCTGTACGCGATAGATCCAGGTCATGCAGAAGAGTGAGCAAAAAGATAGCTGGCGCACGCCGCCAGCTTTATTTAAACCGCTGCGCAGGAAGTACCGATTCCGTTACGACATGGCGGCAAGCGACGCAAACCATCTGCTACCGCGTTACTTCACGGCAGAGCACAGCGCGCTTGAGGTGGACTGGTCAGAGTTGAAAGGATGGAAGTGGTGCAACCCGCCGTATTCCGATCCGCTGCCGTGGGTCGAGTGTGCAGCGCACGGACGCCAGACCGTCATGCTACTGAATCAGGACACGTCGACGAAGTGGGCGAAGCTGGCCCGGAAGACTGCAAACCTGATAATTCTTCTGGACTGGCGTGTCCGATTCATACATGCAGTCACCGGTGAAGTCGGGCCGAGCAATAACAAGTGCCAGCAATTGATAATCTTTGACGAAGCGCCGCCCCCCGGCAGCGCACAAATTGAAATAATGAGCGAAGGAGAACTCCTTGAATATCTTAGTCGTTGATCGCAGTCCGCGCGTCGTGGACGAAATTGTTAAACGCTACCAAATTAACCCGAGGGAGAACAAAGTGCGGCGGGTCAGCCGCCCGGAGCAATTGCTCGGCATGGACCTTACCGGCTGGCTTGTAATGACTGCCCGCTACCATCTTGTGTGTGACACGTTTTCCGCCCGTATTGTTCGTGAAGATTTGATTGAGGAATTGAAATGAAACTACTGATTTGTGATCTGGATGGCGTTATTAACGGTTCAAGCGATGCGCGCGCCGACCTGGTGCCTGGCATAAAAACTAAATCCACCTTCTGGGCAAAGTGGCACAAAGCACACGTCCGCGAAGACCTGAACATGGATATGCTGCCGCTACTGCGCATGTATAAAGAGCAAGGCTTCGAGATCGCGTATCTGACCAACCGGCAGCGAGAATGTTGGGACACCACCGCCGAGCAATTGGAGGTCTTCCCGGTAGGCAGGTTGTTTATGCGCCACATGCTGGACGACACCCCGCCGCCTGAGTTTAAGGCGTGCGCCGTGTTCCAAATGGTCTGCTACGCGGACGTATCTGAACTGGTCATCATTGAAGATTGCGAGAAGAACATAGCGGCAATTCGTCGGGCGTGTGGTGATTTGGTCCCAAAAATTTACGCAATAAACGTTGCGAAATTCACTTGCAACCAATAGGTTGGTTGCAATATAGTAAACGTGTCGGGGGCAATACCGCCCCCTCGCTAAAAAGGGTAATACTGTGAAAGCATACGAATACTGCAAAAACGCCGCCACCACTATGGAACAGCGCGGGAAAGAAAACGGCTATGACAACGCGAAAGAAGAACGCAGCGCTAAACAAATAGCTGCCGTGTTTAACGCGCTTACCGGGCGCGACCTTACCGAGCAAGAAGCCTGGACCTTCCTGATCTGCCTGAAGCTGGTGCGCCAGCACCGTAAGCACCAAGAAGATAACATCGTGGACCTGGTGGCGTATGCCGCCCTGCTGGGCGAGTCTTACATGACCGTGCATGACGAGATTCAGATCGATACGACGGCAGCGCAATACGATAGCCTCAAAGGTTGGCCCCTCGCCTCCGCCGGGACGTGGCATCCTTCTTCATCTGCGGGCAAGATGGTTAACGCCGCCAAATTTGGAGTTGCAGCCCAGGACTTCCAGCCTACGGTCGTGCTCACCGGCGAAGACGGATCGAAAATCTGCATGACGCCGGAAGATTTCCGCAACATGGAAAAAACACTGGTGACTGGCGCACTTAAATAATGCTAATAGCGGGCTTCGGCCCGCATCAATGAGGGATCCACAATGTACGGCGAATACGAAATATCTGGTAAACAATTCCACCTGGCGGCGATGATAGCAAGCATCGAGTTTGACCAGTGGCGATACAAGTCTGACGCGTGCAAGCAAAGCAGACTCGTCGGTGTGCTGGGCGAAATGTTTGCAGGCATGTACCTCGAAGGTCAGGCGGGTGGGCGTAGCTGTATCCCGCAAGGTTTGCTAATGCGTACCGGCCTGTTTAGCGCCAACACTATCGACCGCGGCGATATTATCATGGTCGGCAAGCGCAAGGTAAAATCCGGTCCCGACTTCCGAGAACATATAATTGATGCCATCTGGGCCTATGAGGTCAAAGCCACCAGCGGCATCCGTCGGGGGCTGGTTGAGGCACGTTGCGCTCGCGAGTATCTCACTCGTCGAGTTGCCGGTGTTATTCTGGTGGGGGTGTCGTTCGGGCAGCATAGCGCCCGCGGCGTGATTGAGGATATTGCGGAGCCATACGTGATAGTGAACGACTGGCCCCTGGTGGAAGTGGATGGTAAGGAATACTACGAAAGCCCGCTGGTGCGGCGCAAAATGGACTGGGAGAACTCAAACTAAGGAAAAGGGGCCATACGGCCCCTTTTCCTTATTTTTTCAGCGTCTCGATCTCGGCCTTCAACTGCTCAACCTGCTTATTCAGATGTTGGATGCATCCAATCAAGTCCATGACGATCGGATTAACATCCACGGACGGCCTGTCCCGTGTTTTTTCACCGATTTTGTTGCCATCTTCATCAAGAATATCCTCGTAAGGTTCTTGATTGTGCTTGATATACTGTGGAGCTATTAATTCAGCTTCTTCGGCGATAATGCCAAAGCGAACGCGCTCCTGCGCATCGTCTTTATATACGAAGTTTACAAGGCGCTGCCCGTTAATTCTGCCCATCGCCTCATTGTAGTCTGCATCAACAATATTCTTTTTGTACTCAAAACCTGAAGTGCCTTGTAATGCCAATGTACCCGATGTCTTTGGGAAAATAACAACTATTTCACCAGCTCGGTCGCCGTCTTTACGACGACGCCATAGAATCATACGACTATCACTTGAATCTACAACAGAGCATTCGAAGAATGTGTCCCCACCAACTACAGTATCGGGAATTGCGTTGCCGTTGACATAAGTCGGTCGAAACCCGACACGGGGGTATGAGTTACGCGTTAGGTTAAGAACGCCAAAAAAATCAGACCCTGTCGAATCCACAACTATATTGTTCGGTATCCTTAGCGTCCCTGTCTCGTCGAAATCCAGTGCAGCACTTCTTTGTGTGGTACTATTTGTTACGGAAATGCGAGCATAATAGTTACCACCTATATCTGCACGGGCGCGGAGATTGGCCTCTGCCTCAGTGGTGTTATTAACTTTATACAACGAACATACATTACCGCCATCGGCAGTGGTCCCGTTTGCCGGACGAACAGCATCCGCATTGATAACACTCCAAGACGTATTCGCGGCAACAAACCCACCAGATGCACGAATCACCCACACGCCGACGAAGTTACGGCCCATGATTTCGTTATCATACCTTCCATATACTTCACTGCTTTTTGCGGCATCTAACGCAACTAGCTGTGTACCAAGACCTGTGCCGACTGGCACACCGGAAACGTCAGCGCTTTGACGCACATAGGCAAATGCGCCACTGGCTCCGTAAGACAGAACAGCGCCAATATCACCAGTGATGTTGGGAGCACCCGAATCGAACACTTCCCCGTTTATCGAAGAATTTGCCGTTCCGTCTCCTACCCCGTCGCCTCTTCCATATAGTCCAGCAATAGAGCCAGATTGCACACCGTTACGGTCTGGCACGCGGAACGTAGTTGTACCGTCACCCAGAGAATATTTACCGCGATTTGCTGGGTCTGCAAGCCAGTCTGCATCTTCAATAGGTGAAAGCATTTGAGCATAAGCCCATAGTTCGGGCCAGTCAGCGCGATTAAGCAATTGCCCGTCTGACACTACTTCATACGGCTGAATGTATGCGCGGCTATCGCGAAGGTGGAAATCGCCGACGCCGTAGTTCATCACGCCATTCATTGTTGGGCCGATCGTGCCGGAGTTGATAAGGTTCTGCACCCAACGCTTTGTAGTAGCGTCGTAGTCACCTACAGGGTCACCCGCCAATGGCGTGGCCCCGTCTGGGCGAACATTAAGCCATGCCCGCGTTTTGTCGGTTAGCCCTGCCAGGTTGCCGGATTTGGTTAGCAGATTGTCGGGGTTTACGCTTTGCACCAATTCTTCGGTCTGATCGCGAAATCCCTGCGCGGCAGTGCTGGCGGCTTGCGCTTCAGCCTTCGCGGCATTGGCCTCGTCGCGAATAACGCCGGTGTCAGTCTTAATCTGATCAGTCTGGTCCTTGATGGCCTGCGTGTCAGTCTTAATCTGGCCCGTCTGCGTCTTGATGGTATTGGTGGCGTCGTGGATAGCCTGCGTATCCGCCTTAATCTGGTTGGTGGCGTCGCGAATCCCAGCCGTCTCAGTCTTGAAGCCTTCGGCCTCATTGCGAAATCCTTGCGCTGCTGCTTCAGATGCCGCGGCTTGCTGTTGCAGGTTGCGCATTTCAACGGGGTCGATTTCCTTCATCAACTGCGACAGATAGCCCCATGACATGCCCTGCATAACCTGCCCGTTAGGTAACGTCACTGTGATTTCTTCAGCGTCGCCGAAGATTGCACGCCAGTTGTTTTCATCTGCAATCATCAAGCGCAACGCTTTCTGGGCCTGTACTGTTACGCCCATCGTTGCCAGCGACATGGTATCGCGCTTAACGCCATCCCACGCGAGGCCGGTTGCCGTTGGGCCGTCGAACGGCAGCACCAGCGTAATCGCGGTGTCGCTTTCGACTGACGCGATAGCAACAGTGTATGGGACTTGCCCCACTACCAGCGATAAGAAGTCGCCAGCTGTAAACGCGGTAAACGTAGTGCCAACCCCGACAACCGCCTTGCTGTTATTCGTTACGGATAGTGTACCCGCTGCCATAGCTGAATCCTCATAAATTGGTTGCAATCCTGGTCGAGCGGTGCAATACTAAAACTCGACCAAATATAGGAGATGATACCATGAAAACTTTAATTATGATTTGTGCGGTTCTTCTGTCAGGTTGTGCCGGTATGCCGTCAAAAATCTGCGACGCAACATATGTGAATAGTGGTATGGAGTATTCTGTACCGGTGTTCGGTGTCGCCGACTTTAGCGGGCATAAAATGTTGCGGGCGGGCTACCCTTTCAACTTCCAGTATGTTTCTGTAGACCACTTCAAAAGCACCACTTGCAAATAAGCCCCTTCCGGGGCTTTTCATATCCCGTCCACGTTAATCGCGGTCAAAGCAACCCCAGTGTTTTGATACCCCGCGACGCTACCAGACCCCGCTTGTGTTGCCACGGCGTTAATCCGTGTTCCGCTCCCGTTGTCGTAAGCACCGGCCCCCGCCGTGATCTGTATAATCTGCGGCTGCCCCTGTACAAAGATCTGAATCAGAGTAGCGCCCATTAACATAGGTGATACGGCGTACTTACCCGGAAGCGTCTGGTCTATGTTGATCCCCCCATTATTACCGAAGCTGCCAACTGTGACTAAATCGGTTAGTACCTTGCTCTCGTTGGTGAGTATGCACGTCCCGCTGGCGTCCCAAATAGCAAAGCCCCATTTCGGCAGCGGTTGCGGGAATCTCGCGAATACGTACGCCGTGACGGTAAAATGTGGGTTATTCTTACCCTGAATGCTTCCGCTAAATATAATCCGATTACCTGATCGTGACGCCGACAAGACGCAACGGTTGTTTGACCGCATAAACACCATCGCCGGATAGTTCGCGGGGATATCCACTGCGCCACTAGCCGTCTTATAATCCGCACCTGCGTCAGCTGAATTTGCGGACACCTTAGCATAGAGCACGAACGGCGTTGAGTTTGGCGTAATGAATGGGTTGCCGTTGTTGTTATCGATTAACGCGCCGAAGTTTGCCATTTTTACGCTTTCTCCACAAAAACTACTACCTCACATTCTGACGCCGGGTAGTTTCCAATACCGGCGCTGTTTGCCGCAGATACTGTTATCGTGTTCCCGCTGGCGCGGATCGCCCGACCGACCGTAGTGCCTCCTACGTCCAGAGTAACCGCAAAACCTACTTTCATACCTGACGGAATATTGAACGACCACGCCCCCCATGTTTGACCTTGAGCCAGTTTGATAATTCCGACAACCGAAACGGGCTTGATCCCGTAGTTGTTTGGTCTCCCTTGCGCGTCCCATGTTGCGACACCGAAAGCCATGCTATACCTCCAAAGAAAGGGGCCGAAGCCCCTATGCTACCAACTACCCGTGATTTCACCAATCTGCACGCGAAGCACGCCGTTTCCATCCCTGACGCTGATTTGCGTGTTCGTCTGTTTCATCCCGCCACCGTTACCGGTTCCCAGGTTGATAAACGTTCCGTCTTTCCCTAAGCGCCAACCACGCGTGTTGCCGTCATAGTTATTCGATTGCAACGTGTCCGTGATCTGCGCGAAGTTGATAGTCGCGTCTTTGATGCGTGCCGTGTCAATATACACCGCGCCGCCGTCCACGATAAACGCGGACGAAAGCGACCCGTTAGATGGGTGCATGATGTAGAACTGGTCCGCTTTGAATGCGATGCGGGATTTAACCGCGCCGCCTTCCGCCACGACGGAAAGCTGCATACCCGCATCATAGTAAGTCCCGTTATACGTCACGCCCGCCTTAAGGCTGTATGTGGCGTTGCCACCGGCATGGTTAAACGAAGACGTCATCTTCTGCTCGATAGCCGCGGACTGTTGATCAAACTGCGCCGCTACGTGGACTTTATAATCCGCCAGCGCCTGAGCATTGGTGCTCGTTGCCGTTTGTACCTGCTGGATGGCGGCTTCCTGGTCCCCAAATTTAGCGGCAACAGTTTGCTGATACTGGGCGAAGGCTTGCTCGTGTGTGCTTTGCGCTGTCTGCAACGTGTGGATCGCCGCTTCCGCATCGTCAAGTCGCGTGCCGATCAACGTCTCCAGTTGAGCGACCGCCTTGTGGGCGTCCGCCGCCACGTTATACGCGACCGAGATTTCCGCATAAATACCCTTGTACTCGGCGCGGGAGTTGAACAATTGCTGCGCGTCGGTGAGCATCGCCTCGTAAATACCCTGCGGGATCGTGTCGATTGCTTCCTGGAAGCGTTTACCATCCTCGGAAGTCAAGAACTCGTCATCAAGCCCCTTCATGTATTCGTCAACTTTGTCACTCACCTGCCCTTCAAACGGGGCCGACCAGTCCGACAGGTTGCCGATTTTATCCGCTACGCGGGCGCGCAACTGCTGGTATATGCCAAACTCCAGCGACGTTTGCGCGTACTCCGCGCCCGGATACGGGACGTTTGTTAAGAACTTCCATTCCGTTTCGCCCGTCTTGCGGACTTCAAGCTCGGTGTAAGAGATATCCGTCGCTGCGTTGTTGTGGTTCCACTTCCATAGAATCTGGTGCAGACCCGAAATCGCGTTGGTGATGATTGGTGCGTTAAGCCCCCCTAGACGACCTTCGATCGGCGTGATTGCGGAAGACACCCACGGGGACGAGATTTCGCCCATACCGATTGCGCGGACGCGTGCCTGATAGTTGCCGGAGAACACGTTAGGAATGTGCGCGCCGTTCGATGCCGTGCGCGGGATATTCACCCAGTCGTTACCCCACTGGATCGCCATATTCTGCAGGCTAGTACGCCTCCACTGGATTTCATACACCACGGCATCTTTCACCGGTGGGAAAACAATATCCACGTTGGTGATTAGCTGTCCTTGCGATGAAATCTGCGACGGGGTGATGGTCACGGATTCCGGCCCCTTCATTACACCGTCTGGCACTTGCGTGAAGATACCAGGATCAAGGCGAGCGCCATTATCAACGGCATCATACTTGCTATCGTTGTATTCAATCCCGCGCACCGAGAAAGTGCTCGTAGAGTCGTCATATTCCAGATCGGTGATGCGGAATTTCTGCAACTGGATATCATTGCCATCAACGCAAAACGGTTGGTCTGGAATCGGGTCGGCATCCAGTGCGGTTTTTAGCGTGACCTTGTTGCCGTTGACGCTGGCGATCTCGCGAGTCTCAACATTTCCGCTATCGGTGCGTACAAGGAACTTATCGCCAGGGTGGAATGTGATTTCGCTGTCTGTGTTAAGCACGGTACGCGTGCCGGGGTCAGACAACAGGCGACCGCCGCGAGTCTCGAATCCGCCAGAAATATTAGTATCGGCGATCGCGACTACGCTACCCGGAATGAAGAATAACCCTTCCATGCCAACTTTGAAGCTAACTTGCTGGTCAAGTTGGTTGGATATTAGCGCCCAGTGCCCACGTCGTTGCGCTTCAGATTCACGCGTACAGCCGATCGCCGTGATATCAAGACGGTTAATCTTATGGCGACGTACCAGTTCGACACGTTGCCCCGTTGCGATGGCATCATCATAGTGGTTTTTCGGGTTGCCGTATGCGACCGCGAAAGTTGAATACCGAGTTTTCTGGCTACCAGATGCGTAGTCGAATCGACCATCAATCACCGAGGCGTTGGTGATAGTGTGCGACACTGCTGCGACCGGTTGGTCACTGACGATATTCAACATTTGGTTTCCCCACCAGGTCATCCCGGCGAAGATGGCAGCTAAATCCTTAAGCACGGTCCAGGCGTCTGTCTGCGACTGGATGTACATATCATTCTTAAATCGGATTTCCCGTCCGCCGTTGCCGTCGCTGACCAACTGATCGCAGCGCTGCGCGATCTGGTAGAGCGCGTACCGGTTCAGCATTTGCGGTTTGATCCGGCGACCGAGGCCGAAGCGCTCAGTAATACAAATATCGTACCAGTGCCACGCAGGGTTATCCGTCCATGCGCGTTTAAACGTTCCGTCCCAGTCGCCAGAATAAGTATGATTAATCGGGTCGTAGTTGTTCGGTATTAGAACTTTGCGGCCTTTGCACTTAATGGACACGCGCGGGATGTTCTGGAACGCTTTAGCGTCGAACTCCACGAACAACAGCGCGGTTAGAGGGTATCGCAGGCGGGCGTCGATAATCTCGGTGATTGATTGTACCTGGATATCGTTAACCACTTTTGCCGATGTGGAGTCTGCCGTTATGCGGTGCACCTCCACGCGCCAGCCGGTATTTACGTTCGGCGGTAGCTCGATGCGGTGATCGCGCTCGTATAGTGACATTGTTTTGCCAACGGCAGCGAAGGTAAACTCACGCGGGTCGGCGTTATCCGTATACACAACGATCTTATAGTCGATGAGCCCGCCCACCAGGTCGCCATTATCTTCTCTAGTGTACAGGGCAGGGATGCCGATGCGAACGCGCACGGCGTCAAGACTGGTGTCGTTAATCTGGCGCACCCACGGCGTACCGTTTTCCAGTTTTACACCGACGGATTGCTCACTTTCCACCGCTGAAAATCCGTGGATCACATCCTGGTGCTGTGTGCCGGGGCGGAACTCCACGCGCGCTCCGGGGAAGTTTTCAGACAGGTCTGCGTTCTGGATCGGTGTTCCGTCCAGGTATACACGCTGCCGCAATTCGCTGGCGCTCGTAATGCCTTCGAATTCCCCTTCACCCAGCGCAAGCAAGATGCGGATTTTAGCCAGCGAATGCAGGCTATCTGGTGTCTCCTGTGGGGTGTGCTGTTTGCCTCCGCCGCCTTTATGGCCAGTGACGTCGTATACAATCGTCATTCGTTCAAGTCCTCGGTTACGATTCCAGCTGAAATAATAGCGCCGCCGATCTCACGCTCGCCCCATAATACACCAAGCGCCGTACCTTGCGCGGTCGTGTTTACAGGCCCGCCGAACGCATACGACGCTTTGTTATCCACGTCCTGCCGTGTCTGCAATCCTTTCGGCTGTGGTGACAGCAATTGCATAGCACCGCCCAGCGCAAGCGACATGCCAAACGAAAACGTCGCCGTACCGATAGCTGCAGCGGTTGCAGCCGAAGCCCCGAAAGCGGCAGTAGCAAGTCCGCCCGTATAGAACGACGCCACTACAATCGCGACACCTGCCAGCAATTGGCCCAGCCCCCTTTTTGCACCGGTCATAACCGGCGCGATGGTAACGACGCGGTTGCCGTGGAACTCGCCTAGCTCATCATAGCCGGTCATTGTGTGGTTGCCTTTGCGCACCTTGAACATCATGTTGTCCAGGTGGGCCGACATTAAAAAGTCTTGTAACCCTGGCAACTTCACGCACAGGCCGGTGATGCCTTCGCCCGGTGTGAAGCAGTCCAGCTTATGCACTTTACCAAAACGACGCCCTAAGACGCCGTACAATTTAAACGTGGTCATTGCCATTCTGTGATATCCCCCGGTAGGTCTTTATGACGGACCCATTTAACCACATTGTCGCGGAAAAATCCTGCCCGGAAGGGGACTACGCTCGACAGACTGCCGTAGATATGGTGTAGTAGTTGGTTGCCCGGAAGGAATATCCCGGCATGGTTAGGCACCGGCGCGCTGATTTGCATAATTACCATTGCCCCCGGCGTATTTTCCTCACACTCCCTGAAGCCCGCGCCGTACCAATTATCCATATACAGATTTTCCCCGGTCTCCCACCAGTTATACGGCACGCGGAAGTCTGGCAGGTTTACGCCCTGCTTTTTGTGCCAATCCATGACGAGGCCGTAACAATCCGTAATTCCGAGAACAAATCGACGCCCAACCAGCGGAGGGTCTTCAGGGTCGATCTCGATAAAGTCGCCATATTCGTTAGTGATGGTCCAGACTACGCCGCTGCCGTTGCATCCGTTAACGTCGCCCAGTGAGGGGGTAAGCTCTCTCTGGCCCGGATGCGAGTGGACTACGCGCACGACGTCGCCCATATCCTCGGCATCCATCCAGGCCATATCACTAATCGTGAATGCGTCTTTACGTGAACGCACGCCGGTCGGGTCTTCGAATACGTTCATGCACGGGACAAATACTTGTTTGCGGCCCACCATGACGACCAGGCCACAGGCTTCTTCAGGCAGACACGACGCAACGTGTGCGGCGATATCGCTTTTAACCTTTTTCGTTAACATGGCTACCCCTTGATTAATTTGGACCCAGGAAAACCACCGAAGTCCAGCACAGCCGCTTTAGGATCCGCAAGCCCCTGACCAAAACGAAGATAGCAGTCGGACAAACAGCCGCCGCATCGGTCCATATTCATCGCAATGACTTCATTACCACGCTCGTCGTAATACTTGATCCCAGGCTTCGCGAGGTTCCACGTACACCCATCCCCGCTGGCGTACTTCCCATTGAGCGCCCATTCGCACATGTTCATGATCTGGCGGCGGGGGACGACCTGCCCTTCCATATCCGCAGGTGAGGATAGCGCAAAGGTGATCTGCTTGCCTGGATTGCGACCGACCTGCGAGTCGATGTAATACTCCTGGACACGTTTTTGCGTCGGGTCTGGGTCTGTCCCGTTGTCCAGGAACTTCGCGAACGTATCAATGATCTCAACCTTCGCGCCCAGTAGCTGGTCGTGGTTAAGCGACAGCCGGGTGATAATTCCGCCAATATCGACAATGGTCAGCTGCGGTTCCGCTGCCGTTGACGTGGAGAAGTTTAGGCCGGACAAATCAAAGGGCCAAAATTCGAACTCCTGCCCACCGAAGAAGATTGATTTAGGTTTTAGCTTATCCTCGTCACCCCCCGCGGCAGCAATATCCTCGGCAGTGTGCGGAATAAAGAAGTAGTGGAAATAGTGATGGCCCGCGCCTATCGCACCGTCGCCTGGTTCCACGTCCTGCGCGTCAATGTGAATAAGTCGAACGCGACCAGATGGGTCAAAGCGCGTCGCCTCACGATATAATTTATTCATCTTACGAATCCAATAGCGGTTTTAAGGGTGGCGGATACCGTTGCCGTGTAGTGCCCGTTGTCAGTGTACGACAAGCTCGAGCGCTCAACCACGAATAAACCTGTTTCGCCATCCGGTGCTGTGACGACAAACGGTTTTACAAAGTGCCCGCGAAGGAAGTTGTAAACCAGTTTAGGGTCGCACCATTTGTCGGTAGTCAGTCCGACGAATTGCACGGGGAACTGTTTCGTTTCGGCGTTCGGGCCGTCCGCGATGTTCTGTCCGTAGCCATTACCGAATTGCAATTCCTCCGACCGGAAAGCTAACTGCACGTCGCCGCCGCCCTGCAATTGCATGTGCCAGTAATAGGGCCATTCGTTTGATCGCGGGTCGTGTGCTTCGATTAGCTCATATACCGCACCGGATTTCGTTGGACCGGCCCAGTTATCTTTCAGTGTAATGACCGTGTTCGAGTTGAACGCCGCAATTTTGCCGGTGTAGTCGTTGCCGTCGATGCGGGCGAATACGAGTACCTTCCCGATCTCGCTAAGGAACGCCGTCCCCGCGCCTGTAACGGTCTTACTACCCTTAGTTAATGTGATCGTACCTTGTGACATAAAAAAGCCCCCACGATGGATATGAGGGCCATTTTATCATCGTTTGTAAAGTACACCACCAGGTTTCGTCGCTTTCACGATCTCAGCCTTCACCGCCTCGGTGATTTGCTTGCCGAACGCCTGCGCGGTACGGGGGTCCGGCCCGCTGACACTGGTATCCGTTTTACCGGTCCCCGTGTAAACGTTAGTCGTCACGACCATACCACCGCCTGCGCCAGACGCGGCAACGCCCAGTTTACCGTCCGGCCCGCGCTTCAGTGGCATGATGGCCTCTGGTCCCGCCTCACCCATCAACCCAGCGCCCTTAGCGAACGCCTGGACGCCATAACTGAAAAAGGTGGGCTGGCTTACCACTTTCCCCGAATAGGCCGCGAGATTGCCACCTGCGTACGCTCCGCCGTCCGCATTCTTAGTGAGGCCCGAGAATATAGCGCCGAACAATCCGTTTTTGCCGCCGTCGCCACCGAAAGCGCTAACGATGGACTTGAATGCCTGCGATGTAGCCAGCTTGATTAACTCGCTCAGAATGGATTTAACCATATCCTTTGCATTCAACTTGCCCGTCTCGAAAAACTCGTTCATTGTGTCCTGCATAGCGCTGAATGTGAATTTCGTGAGCGACGCCATCTGCGTATATCCGTTACCCATTTCATCAACGCTATCCTTAAGACCGCGGCTGAATCCATCCCATAGCGAGGCGTTAGCTCCGGTCTGCGCCTCCTGCACTTCCCGCAGCTTAGACACCGCCTTGTCGATATCGGTATCGCCAGCGCCTACACGCTTCAGGCGGTCGATTAGCTGCAGTTCTTCGCGCAGGTTAGCCGCTTCGCGCGTAGACAGTGCGTAGCCCGCAGCGGTGGCCTTTATCTCGGCGTTCTGATTCTTGAGGAAAGCGTCTACCTGCGCGTGGGCTTTGATCTGCTTCTCTTTCGCATCCAGTAATTTGGCTTCTTCGACAATCTGCTCGCGCACTTCCTTCACGCGCCCAAACTCCGCCATCTGCTGCTTTTCCGCTGCCGTTAGCACCCTTTCTTTGCTTGCAGCGATTAACTGCTCATTATCCGCGATCAGCTTGTTTAAGGCCGCTTGAGCGCGTTGCGTGCGGGTCTGCGTAGATGCGTTGGCTTCGATCTGCTTGCCTGATTCTCGAAGCTGGGCCAGTTCGCTACGTGCTACTTCCAGCATTTTCATACCGGCATCCACGCGAACAGCCGCGGCCTTCTTCGGGGCTGGGTCTTTGTAGCGCTCGTTTACCTGCTTCACTGCCTCGGCTAGTTCTTTCTCGCTAATCACGCCCCGCTTATTCAGCAAATTGAGGCGGGCGATCTCGTCTGCGCGCCTCTTCGCGTTGGTGGCGAATTCCTTCTCAAATGCGGCGCGGTCGCGGGCAGCGCGGTTGGCCTCCTCGTTCGCCTTTGCTGATTCGTCCGAGGCGCGGGCGTTGTCCCGCTCGGCGCGGTTGCGCAGGGTGAGCGACGCCACTACCTTTTCCTGAGCTACCAGTTCGCTGTAAAGCATGTTAATACGCGCTTTCTGCGCTTCAGTCATTACCCCACCGGCAGCGTTTACCGCTTTCATCTCGGCATAGTACGCCGTGGTCATGCGCTGGAGTGATTCACGCGCTTTCATCTCAGACTCATTGGAGGACTGCGCGCGGCCCACATCCAGGATGGCGTCCCACATGGATTTAGCTGCCGATGTGACGACGTTCATAGACCGCTCAAGCGTGCCCATGTTCGCCTTGATATCGTTTGTCATAGTGGTAAACGACGCCGCGGCGGTTTTGTTCGCCAGCGCAACCGCATCTGTCTCGCGGCCCATATCCACCAATGACTGCACCTGCTGGATCTGCGCTTCGTTTACGACGTGATACTTATCCGCCAGTGCGCGCAAGCCGCCTACCGGGTCGGTTGACAGCTTCGCCACCGCCGCGACCACATCCTCGATCGGCTGGCTGGACACCTTAGAGAAGTCATTCACCACCTTCGCCAGTGCGCCGAAGTCCGCACCCGCTTTCACACCAGCCGCCGCCAGTGACTGAATGGTGTCACGCGTCTTTCGGAATGATCCGCCCATCCGCTCGGCGTTCTCGGATAGCACCAGGATCTGGTTGGCGGTGAGGCCAGAGATATTACCGGACAGCGCCAGCGTCTTGTTAAGCGCCGCCACTTGGTTTTCCGCGCGGGACATAATCGACACGCCAACGCCCATCGTTGCCGTTAATGCAGCGATGCCGATCCCTAACGGGCCGAGGGTGCCGACGACATAACGCAGCGTATTCCCCAACCCGCCAAACGCCCCAGTAAGCTGTGGTAGCTGCTGAAGCATGACTCGATGCACCGGCATACCCATTTCAAGCGTCACCGCGATATCCTGTAACTGGAATGCGGCGTTACGCGATGCGAATCCCAAGTTTTTGGTCGACATGCCTAATCGGCTGGCGAGTCGCTCCTGTTTCGTCATGCCGTCGGCGGCGCGCTGCGATTCAGTCGCTAACTTTTCCATTCCGCCCGCGGCGTCGCCAGTAACCTTTTTCGACTTGCCGAGTGTGTCGTTTAATTTCTTTACTTTCTGTTCTGTGTTCTCGGATTTCTGCGCAAATGTGTCCAGCACAGTATTAGCCGTTTTAATTTGCGCGACGTCCGCCTTGAGCGTGATGCCCGCTGCCTGATCTGCCATTATGCAGTCCCCCTTTTTATGCAGTTGCCGTCGGTCATTGTATCAGCGAATTTAAAACAAACCTTATTCAGTCTCAGACGAGGGGGCCATTAAACCCCCGTCTAGTCTGAAAGACTGGGGGTTGTCCCGCCTGTCCCGATCGGCTGAATCCCGCGGCAGCACTGACGGGGACAGGGGTGCTGTCCCGCTTTGTCCCGCCTCATTCTGTCCCGCTTTCTGTCCCGTTTGTTTTATGCATAAAAACCGAATAGTTATTCACTTTTAACGGGCGGGACGGGTCGGGACAGCACCCCTGTCCCGCTTTTAGTTTATGCAATGAAAGTGAATAGTTATGATGTTTAGTGTAGGCGGGACAAAACGGGACGTCCCGCCTGTCCCGCTCCGTTATGCGGGGTTCTGCCGCGCCATTTCATCCAGCGCAACGCGTTCCATTAGCTTGATATCTTTAAACGCACGTTGCGCGTTTTCGATGCCGTGCATCTTAAATAGCCATTCCAGTACGCCGTAGTCGATGCCGTATGCGCCACCGAATCCGGTACGCCATTGCGTGGAGCAATCTGTGAAGACTGCGACTACCTTCGCGTTGTCGGGCCACAGCGCAACGGGCGGACACACGTCTTCAGGTGACGCGCCCCATAAACTCGCGGCTAAATCCTCGGAGGGTGGCGGCGGGCCATAAAAGCGCCGCGCCGCCTCAATTAGTTTTTTTCACGCAACCCCATCAGTTCGAGGTAGTACGACGTATGGAACACGCCGAACGCGCGCGGGTAGTTGACCACCAGGCGGCGGACGTTCTCCGCGTTAAATTCGTCTGGAAGATTCCAGCCTTCAGCGACGTGCATGATGGCCTCGACCATAACGTTAAAGCCGTCCGGGTCGTTATCGTCATATTCTGACAGCTTGCGTTCAGTGTCCTGCATGGTCTGCGAAAATTCGTCGATCGGGCGGTGGCGTACTGTAAACGTCATTTTGCCCGGTTCGTTCTCACCAGGGCGCGGGATCTCAATCGGCAGCTTAAAAGTAGGCTTAGGGTCAAGTGTGAAGAGTGGTGATTTAGCCATTATGTAATTCTCCAATAAAAAAGGGGCCGTACTGGCCCCATATTAACACCCGCTATTTAAGCGACCAAATTACGACAGCGCCTCAACCAAGTCCTTGCGGTAAATAACCATATCGGACTGCATAGTGAGGGTAGACTCCACCGTCTCCACGTTGTTTACTTCAGCCGACGGAATCTTCCGGAAAGACACCTTAGCCGGGTAAATGCGGATCTCACCTTTGCCGCTTGCTGCCGCTGGGTTAGTGAACTTAATCACAGTGGTTTTCTGTGTGTCGTCCAGGTCTTCCAGGATTGGGCGGATCGGGTCTTCTTCGTCATGGGTGAAGGTGTAAGTCTGGACCAACGGGTTTTTCGTGGTGTTCAGACTAATCGCGGTATTCACCTGCAACGGCTGGAAGGTAGTAGTCTGCTGGTCGCCACCAGACACGGCGACGTTAGTGATAAACGGGAAGTCGATAAAGCTCGACACCTTCACCACCTCGCCTGGTGTGCCTACGCCGAAAGCACCGGTCGGGTATTTGGTGGCGTCTTGAGTATCGAAGCGCGCCAGCGTCACGTCGTTCCCAGATACTTTACCAACGATGAACGCGCGGTTCAGCGCACGGACCCACGGGGTTTTAGTGAACATAACAACGTCGCCAACAACCAGACCGTGAGACTCCGCGCAGGTAATTACGCAACCTTGCGTAAGGTCGGAGATCGACGCAGCGGCGTTGGTAGCTGCCGTAACCGCGATACCATTGCCCAGTACGGACCCAATCTGGACGCTGGACCCGTTAGGAAGTTGATAACCCATAATGAAAGCTCCTGTTTAGATATACGGTTTAATGATACAGCACGCGCAGAATTGCGCCAAATCAGGCGCAACAGGTGTAGGGGACTGTAACCACGATGCGGGCGCGGTCAACGTCTTCAATCACTGAACTGGTGTATGGCGCGTCCTGAAGCTGAAATGACGCGCCGGAAATCTTCACCGCCGACCACTTATCCGATGTAGTGATGGCGTCCGCCAGTTCGCTCGCGTACTGTGTGCCAGTGCCCGCCGGGAACACCACGGCAACCTGATATACGCCAGCATAGATCCGGCCCTTCTGCTGTAAGCCCACAAACTGGGTCGGGGCCGGTAGCAGGTACGGCTCCAGGTAGACACCGCTGCCGTTTGCGTGGTCGCCGCTCACGTTCTCCCAGTTAACCCTAATCGGACGCTGGCTTGTGCTCAGGCTTGCCGATAACTCTTCAACCACGCTGTTAAGCGCTTTGCGGATCGCGGTATTGCTCATTATTTCACCTTCGAATTGATTTCTGCCGCTACGACTCGGACAATCCCAGCGGGCGCTTGTTTACTCCAACCATACTCCAGGCGCTGCGCATATGGCACGTTGTTAGTAAACCAGATAGACCCGTATTCACTCGAATCGTAATGCGCCAGCACCTCACGCCCTGCGGCTAATGTTGCCGTTCCGGCCTTGTCCACGCGGTCGATAGCGCCGACAGCTGGGCGGTCAAATGTCACCTGCCAGTTCCCCCGGAAGCGCCCCCCGGTGTAATTCTTCGCGGCCCAGCCACGCTGGCGGAACGTGACGTTGCCGTTTTTAGTCTTGAATGATACCAGCACACTGGCGTGCTTCTTCTGACCGCGCTTCAGTTTGCCGCCATTCTTGCGACGCTGTGCGGCGTTCACCTTGTTTGCGTGCTGGCGGGCGAGCGCGTAAGCCCTGTTAATTTTCCACCGGCGGGGGTCGCCCACCGGGGAGATCTCGATCAGGCGTCCGAGTATTTGCATACCGTACGCCCGCACCGCCTTGTCGTTGTTCTCCTTTGTCTTATCCACCCACGTTGCGATCGTGGCGGCGAATGAGTAGACCTCAGCCACGTTAGCCCCTTAGCTGTAGTTGAAACAGCATGGTTGTGCCAGCCGGCTGCAGTGGGTTTGGATTAATGACCCGGTAGTCTGTATTGTTCAGGCTAACCAAATCCCCGACCTGCACCGGCTTGACGGCCTGACACAAAAACTTCACATCCCCAGCAACGATACGCGTCCCGTCGATCTCGCTTGGCTTGTACTCCTCGCGAAGTCCGATGACGTCAAACGAGGACGGAGGGATTACTACTTCGTTGCCGTCTACGCGATCGACGGTACCGGGGCGCGTCACCGTAGCCGTCATGCCGAACTTTTTAATCAGCGGATTGACTTTCCGCCTTAAGCCCGTGTAATTAAAGCCCGCCATTATCATCCTCCTGTACCGGTGGCTCCGGTTCTGGCTTTGGTTCAGGTTTTGGTTGACGTTTAGTATTTGCGGCTAAAATAGCCGCCAGTAATGCAGGATTCATATCACCCCCGGAATACGTCAAAATTACCCGCTGCGTTGCCGTCGGAGTTAATCCAGTGGCCCAGCAAGCCATCCCACCACGGGAACGAGACACCGCTACCAATCGTCGCAGGGTCATATTCCATCGTGATCGGGCCAACAGTCTCGCGGATAGTCTCCTTACCACTGCCAACAGGAGAAATATCGACCTCGTCAGCCACCAACAGCGCCAACCTGTAAACGGCTTGCTCGACGGCAACGGGGATTGATGCGAAGTCTACGATTTGCCCTGCGGTCACTACTGCCACAACTTCAGTGAGCGTGTCGCGCACCGGCTTACCGTCCGATGGGTAATTGATGCGAGGCCATGCGTCGATGCCTGTCTGGTCTGCGGGTTCTCCGATCCAGTTGATGCCGTTAAGGAAGTCATTAGCGACGGTAAGGTGCCGCGTTGCATCGCTCAGTGTGACTTCAACGCCTCGCGCAGCGGCATAATCAATAAAGGTTTGCGGGTCGCCATACATTGTATTCACTCCTATAAAAAAGGCGGGCATAAGCCCGCCCCTTTGGGATGTGCGCCTGTTAGGACGCTGTGGTCGCAGTCAGCGTAACCAGTACGCCAGCAGTTTCCTTAATGTTACGGGTAGGCACTGCCTGCGCGGTCTGCGTACGGCGGCGGCCTTTAGTATCGCTATCGCCGCCAACATCCTGAACGGTTGCCGGTGCGTTGTCTACCTGGCCCTGGTCCAGTTCCCAGTTAGCTGAAGTGGTGATATCGTCCAGTTTGAACGAGCGGACGCCTTCGATTGGGGTACGAGCGGACGCCTTCAGACGATAGCCTTTAACAGCCACGTTGAAGTCGAACTCGCCCTGCCACCAGCGCTCAATGTTCTCGTTACCGCCTTTCTCCTGCGCCAGCATATCAAGGCCGTTGGTGGTAACTGCAACTGCGCCAGGGACCAGACCCAGCATCGTGCCAGCACCCATAGCATCGGCAGCGGCATCGGAGATGATGAAACGGCGGCCCAGGCCGTCACCCATTACTTGCAGATCGCCGATCGCGAATACCTGCTCGGCGGAAGGAAGCGCCTGGTAAGCGATGAAGTTTTCCCAGGTAACGCCGTCCATAAACCAGGATTTAATCAAAGACGCCTGATCGCCGAATTTGGAAGCCGCCAGCGGGAAGTCTGCCAGGGTCGGGAAGGTACGACCGCCCACGCCGTCAACGCGCGCCGGTTGGGTGTATTTTGCCGCTGCGTTACTTTCAATAGCCGCTTTACTTGCGCCGATACCAGCTTTCAGATAGTGCAGCATAATCGCTTGAGTAGCCTGTGCCGCAATCTCAGCCGCAACGCTGTTAACGTTGGTTTCAATCTTAGCCATCATGGCCTTAGTGATTGCTACCGGACCCACTTTCGCGGAAAGGTTAACCGAGTTGGTCAGCATACGCGCCAGCACTTTTGCGGTTGCCGGTGTACCAACTGGGGCGTAGGCGTTACGGTCGGTAACGAGGTTGGCGATCAAACCTACTGACATTTTCTCGACAACGTCCTTCAGCACTTCACCGGTGCCGAGAACAACAGCGCCATTAGCGGCAGCGTTGAACACGTTCAGGTTGTCGGGGATCATTTGCGTAACCGCGGTGACGAGTTTACGCTGGAACACTGTTAATGACATATTAGAATCCTTTGAGTTGTGAGCATTCGCCCAGTGCCGTTAATGTTACCTTAGATTTACGCGCTCGCAAAATCGCCCGCTTTCGCGGGCGACCTGCTTACTCGTCACCCATTTTAGCGATGATATCCCCTGCCTGTTTCGTCAAGTCAGTGATACCGAAGCTATGGCCCATAGTGATTTTCGACTTCACATCTTCGACGACCTGTGTCGGTTTGCTCGGCGCACCACCGGCTGGCGTGCCAGCCAGGACAGATGCAAAATCGGCGTTACTACGGAACTCTTTTTCCAGTTCGTCCATAGTCAGCGCGGACGGTTTGCCGTCCTTCAATACTCGCACTTTCAGGCTGCCGTCTTCGCCGTCTTCCAGCGTGAGGCGGTCCATAACGTGGCGTTGCATGATGCCAGCATTCTTACCGAACAGCTTCGAGGCCAAATCTTTGGCAGCGCTGCCGATGGTCAGGTCGTGGATCTGCTTGCGGTAGGCTTCGATTTTCCCCGATGTGTCTGCTTCGTGTTTCGCAAACTTATCTTTCCAGGACTTGTCGATCGCTTCGAGGTCGCCATTTTTGCGCGCGGCGGCTTCCTCTTTCTCTTTCGCAAGGCGCTCGGCTTCGGTGCGACGTTCGGCTTCTGCTTTCTTCTCGCTAACCAGCTTCGCGTTGTTGTCTTTCAGACCCTTGATCTCCGCCTGTACTTCTTCGGCGGTCATGAACGTGGATTTATACCCATCGCCATCGGCAACAAATAAAGCCTTCATGCCTTCTGGCAACGCGTCATATTCTGCTTTAGTAAGTTTCATGCTATCCCCCTGGGATTGTGGCAAAGCGGGCCACCCGCTTGACTTCACGCCTTAATATTATCAGCGATAAAAATAATCGCAAAATTCGCTTGCATTGCGGATGTTGGTTGCAGTATATTGGTTGCACACCAACAGAGATATGAAGGAAAACAAGATGCCAACATTAATCAAAGAAACACCGTACCAGAAAGTCTGGAAAGCCGACGACGTATTTGGTCGCCCTTTCGATCCGGAGTGGGACGGGGTGACTTATAAGTATATGGTAGTCGACACCTACCACGGCGGCGTCGTCGTACTTCGCACCAATAGCGGAATCGAAGCCCGCACGTTTGAGGTTACTATATCCGACGTTGAGTATATGACTGATTTTCTTAACAACGCTATCAAGGAATTCAGCATCAAAAACACCGACTATAACCGTAAGAAAATAATGGAAACGGAGATCCACAATTGGAACATACACGCAAAGAGATTTAACCGCCCTGAATTGGTTATCACTGAGAAATTCGAACGTCGCCAGGCGCTGGCGAATAAGTTTTACGAGATTCTGGAAGCACTTTAACTAAACCAACGGGGCGAAAGCCCCAATAATGAGGACACAAAAATGAGACTGACGAAAGACATTAAAAATCAGATCTTGGCTAACATCCTGCGCGACCACGAAATCGCTACCGAAGCCAAACAAATCATGATGGACTCACGCGATCTGGCGTACGCAATCACGCTGGACTGTATGCCGGAAGGCATTCGCACGTTCGCAGCGCTCCACGAGACTATCAAGGCAATCGGCGGTGGGGATTCACATATGTACTCCATCAGCGTTTACACCAGTAAGGCAACATATCGCTATGACACAGATCGCCCGAAGGGTATCGGCAGCGTTTACGACGCCACTTTCGAAATCAACGCAGGCGGTAATGTTCGCGTCTTATCATTGAGTGGTGACGGGAGAAGATTCCGCCAGCACCGTGGATACTGGGAAGACAAATATATGAATAAGCTCGCACCGGATCTTAGCGATATTGTTCCTGGGTTTGAAGAAGTTATGCTCGCGTCAGTGTGCGAAGTTGACGAGGACGGGAAAGCGCTGCCGGCGTATCTCCCTCGCTGTCGAGCGGACTACCCTGCGGAGCATGATTTCTGTAAGCGCCTGGACCGCAACGACAAGGCACGTCGCGAGTTGCGCGCGAAGTATGACGCGTTCAAACTCACCGTTACCGGTGTGCTGGACCTGCACAATACTGACAAGAAGCTGATTAAGGCATGGCCTGAAGTTGAGCAATTCATCCCGTACCCGGACAAGCCAAAATCCACGGCAGTGGCGCTGGACGTGAAAACACTCAACGAGATTTGTGGCATTCCGCGCTAACGAAAAAGGGGCCATTACGGCCCCTTAATTATTTGCTGCAACTCCAACACCTGCGCCCTCAGCTTCGCGCCGCATTCCATATTTTTCACGTCAATCATCAAATCTTCGTCGGGATCCGCAGACGGGTTATCGAACTTGCACGGCGGTCGCAGTGCCGACTCCGTTAGCGGCATCAACGGCACGTTGCTTGATCCGCACGCGCTCAGCATCAAAACTACAATCAGGGCGGTTAGGGCGCGTAACATATTTTACAACCTCTTTCGTGATAGTCCGGTATTCCACGTCGCGGGCTTGTTCGGCCTGCACGGAGCGCTCCACAACTTTAGTTTGCTGCCGTTGGGCTTTGGCTTGCGCTTCTTGCGCCGCCTCCGCCACTACACCAGCGCGATAGGAGTCACCTAACCAGAATCCTACCGCCAGACCGATAACCAGTCCAATCGCTGCATATTTAATCACGCCATAACCCCCGGTTTTTAAGCTGTGCAATAGTCATCAGTTCGCCAGAATCGGTAAACATCTTCGGCACTTTCACGCCGCGCATAATCTGGTCGGCGCGTTGCACTCCGTATAATTCTTCCAGGATATGGCGCGGCTGGCGCTGCACCCATGAGAAGAAATCAGTCTGCGCGTCGACCTGCTCACTCAGCAATCGACCCGCGTCAGCCTTCAGTGCCGGACGCTTACCACTGGGCCAATCTTCCATGCCTTTAACCTTCCACGTCTCCGTCGACCGGCAGCAATAATGCAACTTGCCCGGACCAGCGCCATATTGTGACCCAGCCACCATTTTCCCGCCGCGCTTTCCTTTGGTGTCGGGAGTAACATCAACCGGATAAAACAGGCGGTCGCGTAGCTGGCACATGGGAGAAGTATGCGTGTCCAATGTAGATAACCATTGGCGACCTTCGAGAATATCGTCATTTGCTTTCACCATTAGTTCGCGGGCCGTCGCCGCATAGTGGTTGACTGCGGACTTAACAACGCTTGAGATGGCTTGCGCACTACGACCGCCGAGCGCGCGCCTCACGTCCGCTATAATTTCCATAGTCGGCTTACCCTGAATGAATCCAGCGCGCACCTGATTCCCGATCTGCGTCCTGGTCCACTCGGAGAGTGAGTCGGGCCATTGCATCATCGTATTACCCTGGAACGGGTTTTTCATCGCAGTCGCTGCGATCTGCGCACCGGTCACTACGCCAACCACATCGATCGCAGGTACAGCGACCACCGGCTGGATCGCTGCCGTTAATGTGTCGGCGAGATAATCAGCCTCCGTGTCTGCAAACTCCTGAAGGCTTTCAGCCAACGCCTTAAACTCGGTGCGCAGTTCCGTTTTTACGGTCTTGTCGATTTGCGTTAGCAGGGTGGAAAGTGCCCGGTTATTCATTGACGATTTGCCATCAAGCAACTCGGTCAGCTTCCCCAGTAATGTAGGCCGGAACTTCTCCCACATGGACAGCACCCTTCGCGCCTGGTCATTACTCAGGCGCTGGGTGAAAATGTGTCGGCGAATCATTCGATCCGCCATGTATTGATTAATTGTCTTCGACATTGTCCGCTACCTTGTCCGGGTCTTCTTCGGTAGATTCTACCGCATCGGGGGACATTTGAGGCAATGGATTCTGATTTCGCAGTTCGTCTTCCACCTGCTCGACGGTTTGCGAGTCATCGATAACGCCCTGGGCCATCATCCACTTGATAAAGTCAGCCAGACGGACCGTACCGGTCTGCACACCCGCCATCATTGCGGTCATAAGCTGCGCGTCAACAGTGATCTCGGTGTAGAACTTATTCAGCGTTACGCGTTGATCTGCGGTGTCGCCAGTGAACAGCTTAACGATTTGCAGCGCACGGTTGAAAGCCTTCTCAACGTTACCGGCAATCAGTGACAGGATACTGTTATCTGTCTGCGCATCGTAGGCCGCTTCCGTTGCCGTCTTAGGTGCGGTCCCCTTCTCGACCAGGGCCGCGCCCAGTTTAGCCATTTGTAACTCGCGTCGTTCACACAGCGCAACTGACAGGTTTCTCTCCTCAGCCTGAAGCAGTTTAGCGTCCATGTTCTGGCCCAGGATAACACCCTTAGTTGCACCGAGCGCGATGCCGCCCTTCAGGTTTTTATCCGCCCATGATTGGGTTAGCCCCGTCGCGATAAGAGTAGGCTGCCCCACAATGTGTGCAATCTCGGCGACGTCTGCTTCGGCGTTGTAGTGCTTAATGTTGATGGACGCGATATCCGCCAGTGGTGCGGCGTCCGGCGTCGCGTTGTTGTCCACAGCGCCACACCAGCAAAATGGCAGTTGAGTAAGCGCATTACCGGCAGCATCCACCAGTGGCACAAGGTCGGTGCGGGTGAATCCCCGCGGCAAGTCCATTTGCACCTCGGACGTGTCCGCGTTGTAAAACCAGCGGCGGGCGTGTGCCGCACCGTTAATCATGCGAAGCTCAGTCCAGATCGTTACTTCGTGGTTTGCGAAGTCGTCCGGGTCTTCGGTGCTGATTTCGTCCGTCTCCTTCAGCACGATTAGCGTGTCGACCCCGTGGGTCTGTCGCCAGTTAATGATCTGTTCCGCCGTATACAGGCGGATAAGCGGGCGGTGTGCTGCCATTTCAGCGGCTGTCTGCGGCACTACGTTACCCAGTTCGTCAAAATGCGCCTGGCGGTCGTAGTCCACCATAAAGCCAGCGCGGCCCGATTGCAGCACTTCCGACATAGCGCCGCGCAGGAGTTGCGCCAGTGGCATCCCGCTGCCGTCTACGTCATCAATCAGGTCAGCCATTGCCCCGGAAAGGTCCATACTCACCGGTTTGGCGAAGGCGACGCCTAACAGTGCATTCAGTGTGCGGGCGGTGGCATTCAGGAAGACAGCACGTTGCTTATATGCCTTATAGCGCGCACGCGATTTCGGGTCGGTGGTGTCGCCGCTGGCTGGGTGTGGCAGGTACAATGGCCCGCACGCCTTTACGGCGCGCTCCCCTGCTACGCAGTCACGGATCATTTTCCACTCTGGCGCGATGCGCGCGTATAGCGGGTGTTGGTTGTCAACGTTAACGGTCATGGTCGGTTTCCTTAGTAGAAGTCTACGGTTGGAACAACGGCGACCGGACGAATCACAGGGAACAAGTGCGCAATAGGGTAGCCCGCTGCGTCATTCATGTGGTCCACACCGGCAGTTTTATCCGGTTCGCCTTTCTTCAGGTCGTACACCTGCTGTTCCAGACATTTCGCTAGTGTAGGGCATTTATCCAGGTTGACAAAATACTGGCGCACGCCCTTCGAGTTGCACATCATCGTATTCATCGCGATAAGTCTGTCTTTCACAGGCGGGTTAACGCTGTCATATTCCACATCGAAGCCAGCGTCTTCCAGTTGTGCGATATCGGACGACGACGCGTTGACCGTCTTGCGGGATTTGCCGCTGCTATCCGGGTAGACGACAACACGACCGGCGGCACAATGTTCGGGGTAGCGCTCCTCGATCGCCTCAATCATAGCCGGGGTGTCAAACAGGTCCACAAATTCATCCACCGCGTGAATCTCGTCGCGGAACTCCTTGTTCTCGGTGGTACGCTGCCGTCTTACATACACGACCGCCGCCATTTTCGTGACGTTAAAGTCCATACCGATAATCAGCGTGTCGTCCGGCTGCACTTCTTCGGTGCTGGCGTTCTCCTCGCGGTTGAACATCTTGTACACCGCGCCCGACGTAAGGTTAACAAACATGCCGTTCAGGTACGCATCAATCAGGTTAGCCGGGTACTGACTGCGAAGCGTGTCGATAAAGTCTGCCGGTAGATGGTGGTTGTCCGTGGTCTTCGCCCGGATCAAGCGCTTTTGGCTATCTTTCTCCACCTCGAAAATTTGGTACATCGCCCGGTAGCCTTCAGGCGTTGACACGATGACGAACTGGCGGACGAAGCCCGCACGCAGACGACCGAGCAATTTGTGATATGCCGCCAGCGCGACGTCTTGCTTCGTAGTGTCGAATTCATCGGCAACAATCCACGCGGCGTTGACCCCGATCAGGCGGGTATAGTTTTCCATTGATTCACAGATAACGCGGGTCCATTTCCCTTTCACCAGCACGTTATAGATCTTGTCCTGCTTATTGAACTTCCACCGGAATCCAGCCTCATCAAACGCCTTTTCCAATTCCGGGTACATGATTTTAACCAGGAGGGGAATAGTCGGTTCTGTAACGATGCCGTCATGACCGGGGTTCAGGGTTAAAAGCTGGATGACCTTACGCGCAGCAACCCACGACTTTCCACCACCGAAGCCGGAACACAGGCCGAGGATTTTAGTCTTCGTGTCGCGCAGTAGTTCAACCTGGTGCGGCAAGCAATCAGGCTGGTAAAGGCGGACGGCCTGCGCAACGCGTGTCGGGCGTGGCGGTCGGTTGCGCTTTGCGATCGCGCGCTCCAGTGCGCGGTGTTCTGCCGCATAGTTACGCATTATTCACCCTGGCCTTTGCCGGAAGGTTCGACAACGACGTCTCCGTTATCATCTTCGTCATCATCCAGCGGTACATCGTCGCGGACGCCGTGGTTTGCTTTAAGCAGGAACGTAGCGAAGCCCGCCGAGATGGTCACGCCGCCAGCTTCCATCAGGAAAGTTTTCTGCAACTCCATTGCGTCCGCCATCGCCTCGGCGAACTCCTCATGCGCACGCGCCCAGCGGTATAGGCAGGCGACGCCTACGCCAATATCTGCGGCAAAGCGACCGAGGGTCGGCATCTTGTTACGTGGGATTACTTGCGCGGCTCCCTTGTCGGAGTAGTTGATCTGCCAGGCAACGGCATCGGCAAAATAGCGGCGAAGCTGGTCGCAGTAAACTGTGCGGTAGTCGGTCGGGCGTCCACATTTGCCGCCTTTACGGCGTTTGCCGTACTCGATTTCCGGTCCGAGATTGGTATGTTCGGTTTGCTCGCCTGGTTTACGGCGCGGGGTAACTGCTACTCGTCCGTCCAGTTTGGCGCGTCGGCCCTTAACTTTGATTTCTGCCATGATATAAGCCCTTTTGTGCATATGCGCCGACCATCGGCAACATAGGAGACGGCCCTGCCATCTAACGGGGATTATAACAGGCACAAAAAAGCCCACCAAATCGGCAGGCTGTGAGGATTACTGGTTGCCGTTACTTCAACATTTCCGGACTAATGGTTAAGCGCGCTACTTCGCCGTAGTTGGCGCTATAGGTGATGACGTTTGCGCTGCGACCGGACATCCAACCGCCACGACTGGCGTAGGCGTCTTTCGCTGCGAGCGTCCGGTGCTGTTCAACAATCATGTTGCGGGATTCAACAATCTTCTGGTGGTGCAAATGACCTACGTGCGCGTAGCTGTATTCGCTCGACCCGAACGCCTGTCTGAATTTAGCGATCATAACCTGCTCGATAGCATCGAATCGCGCTTTGTGCCCGTGGTGGAAAAATAGCGTGGTCTTGCCGTGCTGCACCATTTTGTAGACGTCCGGGGACGTATCCACATCGACGCGCGGCTCGTTCTCGTACAGCGTGTTGAACATCTCAGCAAGCCAAATCATGCCCGACTCGTCATGATTACCCTGGACGATTAGCAGTTTTACTTTGTGGTGTTTTTGCAGCGCCAGGTCTACCACGTTGCGCACCATGCGTATCATATAGCGGACCAACTTCTGGTATCGTGTGTCGGCGTCCAGTACGTGACCGCTTGCTGGTGTGACGGCATCGAGGCTGTCAAAGTGGGCCATATCCCCGAGGATATTGATCACGGCAGTGCCGGCGTCTGGTGCGCGGGCGAAGGCTTCGACAAACCAGCGGTAAAACAGGTCTTCGGCGATCGCCATATCCCAGTCCTCGCCAGTCTCCTCGCCCCATGCCAGCATACCCAGATGGAAGTCGGACACAGTGTACAGGTTGAGCAAGTCGAGCGCCTGGATCGGGACTGGTGGGGCGCTTACTGGCGCTGCCGGTGTGATTTCGCTGTTCATGCCCTCGACAACAGCGCGCATGGCTTCGAGTTGGCGCTCCTTATCCTGCTCAGTGATGACCCACGACATGACCTCCTCGCCATTGCCGCGCACCAGGGCGGACACGCGCTTAACACCAAACCCATCGGCAACGCGCTTACGGATCACTGCATCATTGCCGTGACCAATCCCCTTTTTAGACAGGCGGGCTTTGCGCATATAGACATTGCGCAGGGCAATCCCGTATTTCTTCGCAATCTCTTTAACCGTAGTCCCTGCCTGAATTTCTGCGATCAATTGCTCATCGGTAATTTTAGTTTGCGGGTGCATATTTAATTAATTCCTGATTAGTGGACCGTGGACAATATACCACGGTCCGTATGGCGGCGATGCGCTATTCTGCGTCTTGCTGCTTGAATTCCGCCAATACGCGACGGAATTCACCCATTACTTTCCCCTGCTCTTTTTTGGTGAGGAATGATAACCCCAGGAAGAATGACGCCTCCATTTGCACACCCCGTGGTCTGTCTTCCATAGGGCGGGAATCGCGCCGCGGTTTAAAAGACATACATCACCTCGCAAATAACCATGCCGATGAAAGCTGCGATGGTCCAGATTGCCAATACCCAAATATCTTTACGTGCCATCTTGATTACTCCTCTCGTTGGTTGGTTGCAGTATGGTCCCTATGTTGGTTGCAAGTCAAGCAATAAAAAGCCCGGTATTATCCGGGCTTGATTGTTTACGCTGCAGGACCAGATTCTTCCTGCGGTGGTGGGCTTGGAAGCTTCGCATCGAAGACCCCAGCGTGGCTGATAGTGTCCGCGATGATAGCGCGTGCACCCGGATCTTCGGTTTTAGCCAGTGCGGCAAGCGCGTCCGCATTATGATCAAGAATACTTTTCAACATACTGTGTCTCCTCGTATTATGCGGCGTTACGACCGATTCGCTCGGCAACGTCCCACTGCTTTCCATCAAACAACGCCTGTCTGCCGATTGCACGGCGTACCAGACCCTTAAGCACTTCCCCGCCTTGCTTGCGGAACAGCGGCAGCGTAGCACGGACCTTCGCCCAGTCGCCCAACCGTACCGCATCATCGAAATCATTCGCGACGTCATCCGGTACGATCGGACCCGGACCGGCGTTGATTACCAGATCCACCAGCGCGTCGAATTGCGCTTGATTAATGCTCGGATGTGCGTATTTGTTCACCCAGTCCTCGGCATACGCCACATCGCGCTTTAGCAGTTCCAGCGCTTCCGGACGGGTAATGCTTCGTGGCGGATTAGTGCCGGTGTGCCCATAACCCCAGGTGTACAGGCCGCGGGCCTGCTCTTTCTTGGTCGCGAAATACGGCACCGGGCTGAAAGCCTCCCATGCTGCCGTAAATCTTAGACCGTTGTCACTGAATCGCATGTTTTACCCCATTCAAAACAGCATTACGCAGTGTGCGCAATGCAAACAGCCATATTAACGCGGTCCAGGTGGTATCAGATACGTCTCCTGTTTGCAACAATCCGATAATACAGACCATTGCCGTTAACAGATACAGCACCCGACCGAAAATGCCATCCTGGACGGACGGCGCATACACGTTAAACAGGGACGAAGCCCCTATGATAACAAACAACAGGACGGAGATAATCATTTTGCACCCCCCGGAAGTCGGAACGACGCAATAGTCTCCCTGATCCGGTCGGCGATTGGCATCCAGAAGATTGCGGTTACGAAGCCCAAACCGGCGACAGTGCGCTCACCCGACAAACCAGCCCACTCGGCAATAGCCGGTGCGCCAAATATGGCACACAGGAAGCCAACTACAACATACAAAACGAAGTTTAGCGGCCCCTTCGTAGCCTCACCATGAATGCGTGCGCCTACGAAGCCACCCGCCAGACATGCCAGGGCGAATAGCCACTCGTTTAGCTTATCCATAAAAAAGTCCCAGTAAGTTTTAGCTCACTGGGACTATATCACGCTTGCATAATTAATCGAAAATGGACCACTTGCCGACGCCTTTCCACTCCCACCCGGATGACCGGACGGCTTCGAATGTTCGACCGCCTATCATATCCCGATACCACAGCCACCACATGCGCAACCTGGTTGGGTGCTCCGTGACCCCGCGGCGCTTATAGATCTCGAACGTCATGCGGGTAATGCTGGCGGCTTCCACGGCGGGCCATACTACGAATAACAGGACGACCAACAGCACCGCAGTAAGCAGGCACAGCCCCCAGATCAAACCAAACCAATAAATCACATCATGAATCATAATCTGTTCCATAGGTATTTAACCAGACTAATAACCGACGCCAACAGCACCAGGGCCGCCAGACTGCCACCACATACTACCGCGAAGACGTATAGCATCGAATTGCCCCTTCCGGTTTGCCAATATGGCGCGCCCATGCACGCGCCACGAAGTAATTGCGAAATACCCGACCGCCTATTTCAAAGCGGTTATGCTGAAGCATATCCCGGATCGTCGCACTCATTTCAGAATCACCGAGCGCGGGTCGATGGCTTTCATGCTGCCGTCTCGTTCTACCCGGATGAATCCAACGCCGTATTCCTGCGCGTGGCGTTGTGCGTTCGTCACGGCATCAAAGCGATTAATAATCTCATGCGTCGCATTGCGGACCAAATCCTGCGCTTTGCTCGCGTCGTAGGTTGCGTAGGCTGGATGTGACTTGCGGAACTCAACGCGCTCATGAGGCTGGCGGTCGCGCAGGCGGTATTTTCTGCCTACTCGCTCGTAGTTGATTAGCCCGAAGTACATCATACCCTTCTGAACGTTACCCACTACGCCGTCCTTGCGGGTTTGCATACGCAAGCCGTGCTGGCTGGTGTGCTCAACGACCCACAATTGCCCGTCGCGAATATCCCGCAGCACATCGCCGCGCTCGATATCGTGAGTGAGTACGTCGAAGAACTGCGGCAGCGTGTGTTTCGGCGCCCGCCACACCCGATTGCCTGCCGCGTTTTGTAAGCGGACGTAGGAATCCAGGGTCTGTATTGGCTTAAGAATGCGCCCATCATGCTTGCGGCGGAATAGTAATTTCATTGCTCAGTCTCCTCAATCTCTTCGATAGTCTTCGTGTCGCCATCGCACACCGTAGCGAGGCCGTTTTGTTCGTAGTCAAGTACGCACATATGCAGGTCTATTAGTTTCTGCGGGAATCCGCCTAAGAACATTTGCTCAGTCTCCAGTGTTTGCCTACCCGCTCGACCGCGGGCTTACGGCGTAATGTAATACGGATCCCCATTGGTTGCAAGGAGGTCCGCACATAGAAATCATGTTGTGCTGCGAACTGGTGCAGATAGCGGGTCTGCGTTAATGGCTTCACATCGTCGCGATAGCACCAGAACACAGAATCGCCCTCAATCGCATTCTTAGCCCATATTCGTATGCAATGCAGTGGAATATGCCACGAGAGTTGTTTAGCTCGTCTGCGGTCCATTTTGGCCCCTTATTTCGCAAGCTGGGCGAATAGCTCGCGCTGGGCTTTAATCCGGGCGATGTTTGTCGCTGCCGTCTCACCGATCCCGAAGCGATACGCCAGGCGCTCGCGCGCAAATGCAAGCGCGTAGGTCCGGATAGCCATGCGCAGCGGCTCTGGGTCTTTCAGGCCTACGGTCGCGTTAATGATCGCATGCCAGGCCGGAGCGGTCATGAACGCCTCGGGTGCGCTGCCGTTTGTGTGTTTCACTTCGACCGGCTTCGCCAGAGCCATTGTGTAATTCCAGATTAATTTTTTCATCATTCAGTCCTCATGTTGGTGTGCAACCAATCTAGCAGGGTGCAGGCACGAATGCAACCAATATTAATCATGCGCATGAAAAAGTTGATCGCTATCTGCTGTGACTGCAAACTGCATTTTTCGCCCACCATTCTGCAACTCGCATTGGTTGCCTAGTTCATCTACGACCGCAATCTGCAACATGCTGCCGTGTATTTTGCAATCCCGGATTTTATGCAGTCTCAGACGAGGGGGCCGCTGACCCCCCGTCTAGTCTGAAAGACTGGGAGTTGTCCCGCCTGTCCCGCTCCTCTCTAGGCCGCGCCATCCGGGGCGGGACGGGGGTGCTGTCCCGCTTTGTCCCGCCCCTGGTCTGTCCCGCTTTTTGTCCCGCTTGGTTTATGCAGTTTTATTGCATAACTATTCATTATATCTATACTACACGGCAACCAATGCGACCAGCTAAAAACACGCAAAATGGCAACCAATGCGCGCAAAATTTAGTCTTTCAGGTCGTCATCGGTCGCCGAAAGCGTGATGGGGATATCTGATTTGATGACTAAATTCGAAGACCCATAGATGGCCCCGGTGTGCGGATCTGTATAAAAACCAATCACGCCACGCTCCACCATATCGTCGATTGCTTTCGTCGAAGTACCACCCTTCGCGAGTCCAGCCTGGCGGACAATTGCCGATTTACTGAATCCAGTATGGTCCGGGTTATCTTCCATCAGTTTTTCCAGGGCCGCATAAAGCACTTTCTCTTTTTCGTTGCGCGGACCGGCGGCGTTTTCTTCCTTAACTGCTGCTTTGCCCGCGGCCTTCACCTGTTCTATAGCGAACGGGGCCAGGGCGACAGGTACGAGGTACAGAGTCTCGTCGCGCGGGGTGGACGCAATCGGTTTGACGTCCCAACCGGCAACGACGTCGCCGAAGTCTGGCCCGGTGCGGGTGGACTGGTGCGACGCGAACGCTTCTGATTTGCGGAGATCCACCTTCACCTTGCACTTGAGCAGGACGAAGCCGCGCGGTGCTTGCTTGATGCCGTTACGTGATTTTTCGTGATACAGGTTAAGTTGTCCCGGCTGGTTGTCGTCCGGCTGTTCCAGGAAGAACGCAGAATCGACAGCACCATGCAGCGCGCCGGATCCGCGTGGGGTTCTGCTGCCGTTTGCACCCTTTGCCGGGTGGTGGATTACGCCCGCACTGCCACCTGTGTTTTCCGCAATGGCCTTCAGCGCTTTGACCACTTCGCCCATATCGCTGGCGTTGTTCTCGTCAAACGGTTTAGCATCGGCGGACCGCAGCGCAACAGTCTGGTTGAGTGAGTCGAACGCCACCAGGCCAACCGGTTCTCCGTTAGCGGTGCGGTTGATAAAGCTGATAACTTCGCGCAGACCGGACTTGCTGGTGATATCCCAGCCGCGGGACTGCAGGTCAATAATGTGCAGCTTGTCGAGGTCGTGGTCATATTTAATCTGCAATGCTTCTTTGCGCTGGTTAGAGGCTTCGCCACCTTCCGCGTCGAAATAGAAGCAATGAGACTGGACTACCTTCGCACCACCAAACGGAATACCGGCGGCAACCGCGCCCATCTGCCCCAGCACATAGAAGGACTTGCCGATGTTCGACTCGCCAGCCATATACCAGGTCGATTTAAAGTTAATCAACCCCTCTATAATCGGGTCGTGCTTACTGAACAGCGCAACCGGCTCGTTATCCAGATCCGCATCGGTGCACACGCCGTATTCTTCGCCGTCGCCAACCGCATCAACAATATGTTCATATAAGGATTCGACTTCCTCGTCGTCCAGCCCTGGGAGGATGGCGGCGATTTGCTTACGTGACATGTTGTGCGGCTCGACGTTCAGGTGGTCCGGTATCCCGATAAGACGTAGCGCAAGGTGCTGGTGTCTATTCAGTTCGGAACAGCACTCGTTGCCGGTGTGCATACACTTGAAACGGATCTCGCCATCCTTGACCATGATAGCCGTCGACCCTTCGCCGCTGTGCAGATGTTCGTTCGGGCACGGCACTTCATAACCGCGACCGGAAGATAACTCCTCGAATCCTGCCTGGAAGCACCAGTCCAGAATGCCGTCTGCCACTGCGTCGTCGCCCTGGGTAAGCTCGCGGCGTACTTCCTCTTTTTCCATCCCCAGCTTGTCAGCCCGACGGAGCAGACGACGCACATTGGCGCGCTTGCCGTAGTGGCACTTAATAACCGATTGCTGGTGTGGCAGGTACATCAGGCGGTTTGTGTCTTTCGTGCAGTCGTCGAAGTCCACATCTGACAGACCCAGTTGGTGTAATAGTGCATACTGGACACGGCCCAGGTCTTCAGCCGGGACAGGCTTGTCAGTGAGTACCAGGAAGCGAGCGCAACGCGTGCCCCCTTTCAGCGGGTGACGGTCGCCGGTAGTGGTGTGGAATACGTGCTCCAGTCCCGCATCGATAAAAGCCTTACGGCAGCGGCGCAAGGTGCGAGTGTCGGTGCGGTCAATATCAAAGAACAGGATCGAGCGATCCACCGCACTGGTCTTGCGGCGTAGGCCGTCACTGGTATATGCCACGATGCCATCGGCCTTACGCTTGCGGCGCGCATACTCGGCTTTATCTTCCGTCTTGTTGATATGCACCGAGGAGATTTCTTTCGCGTCATTGATAAATTCGAAAAATTCATCGGTGGTCATCTGGAAGTTTTCCGCCCTGGCTTTTTCGCCTTTTTTAGCGGGTCTTGTTACGGCGAATTTAATTAAACTCATGGTCATAGCCTTATTTGGAAGTTTTATTATTGCGTACCCAGGAGCGCACGGTGCTCTGATTAATTCCTGTCAACTCAGCGATCATTGCCCATGACTTCCCCTCATCGCGCAAACGGATAACCTGTTTTTTGTATTCTTCCATTTCTTCATTGTGTTTTTGCAGCTTGCTGGCTGCGGTACCATTGAGTAGTTCCAGCCTGGCGCGCAATTCTTTTTCAACACTGCGCAGACGTTTGATTTCAAATAGCACCGCACCCACGGCATCGGTATAAACCCACGACCTGCTTGTCTCACGGCAAACAGTCTTAGTTAACATTTCGATTGCGTCGTTGATATTCATTTTTCTGCCCCCGGTTGGTTAATGACCAACGAAACTACACCTTAAACCGCGGGGTGTCAACTCCTTTGGAATATTGAAACGGGCGCGCACACGTGTAATAATACTCCCGTCTCATTGTCTCTTATTGGTTAGCGCCGTCGCATTTTGCTTCGGCGCTTTTTTTTTAAATTAGTTGTTGACTCCCTTCTGCAACCAATCTAATATTCACCTCGTCGACAGGATGCAGGACGCAAACTGGAGAGGGGCAACGCAGGGGCCGGATCGAAGTGTCAGGATTCCCAACCGTGATTATATAACCAGGTCCACTACCCGAAAGGGAGAACGCGTAACCTGGCTCTATGTTAAGGCCACCGACGAAGTTAATGGTCGACACCTAAACTTAACCAATCGGAGATATACCATGTTTGAGCAAATCGTAAACCTGATCACTCGCGGCGTAGTAGCACTGGAAACCATCGCTAAACATTATGAAACTGTGGGCGCTGCCGTAGACCCAAAAGCAAACGGCACCGCTAAGAAAGGCAAGGCCGAGCCAGAGACCGAGGTCGAAGACGACGACGATCAGGACGAAGTCGAAGATACGCCCAAAGCGAAAAAAGGCGCGGCAAAAGAAACCAAGTCTAAAGGTAAGGCCAAAAAAGAAGTCGTAGAAGATGACGACGATGAAGCCGAAGACGAAAAACCGGCGAAAGGTAAAAAAGCCACGGCGAAAGGTAAAGGTAAGAAAGATGCCGATCCTCTGGCAGAGATGCGCGACGAAATCAAACAGTATGCCGCTATTATTGCAGGCGGCGATGATGATGACGCGAACGACGAATTCGACGACCTGCTGGAATCGTTCGAGATCAAATCAATCGCTAAACTGGAAGACGACGACGTTGAAGACTTCCACAAAGATCTGAAAGAAATCGTAGAAACCTATTTCGAACTGGAAGATTAATATTATCCGGCCCGCAGATTAGCGGGCCTCTTTTTAGAGGACGAGACAATGGCACGATTTACATTAATCGAGGCGGTGGATTCTCGCGACCAGCGCCCTTACTATTGGCTATTCGAACGCATCGGCAGCTTTCAATCGCGCGTTGCCGTAATTGATAAACGCCGCAACACCCCCGCGCAAATTAAGCGCACCACCTTTACCAATCCAGACTTTTATATTTGGGCGGACTCCAATCTGGAATATGTTCGTTTCGCCGTTGCATCCGAAGCAAAAACAATTGACCGCTGGGAGACAAAATAATGAAATTTTTCGTGCTGGCAACATGCCACGAATTAGACGACCATTGCTCTTTTATTGTTGAAAACACTAATGCAAGCAATTGCTTTGTGGACGCGCAAAATGAAATCAAGCGCCGAGTCGAAAAAGCAGGCATGGCAAATGTGAAATATGTAATTGTCCAGTTTACACGGGTGGAATAATGGCGATTAAACCAAAACGTAAAACGCAATCCGGTAGTAATACGGAACACTCATTACTTGGCCCATCCGGTGCTAAAAAATGGATGGGGTGTCCCGCCGCCCTGGTGGTAGAAAAAGATATCCCGAACGAATCCGGGCAAGCGGCGATTAACGGTACGAGTATGCACACCGTATCGGAGGTGGTGCTAAACCGCGTTATCGCCGGTGAGAAGAAAATAACCGCGAAGACGTACAAAGGGTGCTACGTCGAGAACGAAGGCAAGGGACCGGTAAAGGCTCACCCGAAAGCACCGAAAGGCGGCGTACTGGTCAACGACGATATGGTGAGACAGTGCGATGCATACATCGACCACTGGCGACCGCTCCTTGAAGTGGCGGAGTTTGTCCAGCTTGAGATGCGCGCCGACCTAACCCGCGTTCTCCACCCCGGCGTTATGGTTCCTTTTGAAGACCCGCGCACTGGTGAGAAAGGGGAAAGCCCGATTCGGACATTCGGCACTGCCGATATGGTCATGGTCATGAAGAAGACAGACGGCACGTACATGCTGATTGTTGGCGACCTGAAGACTGGGCGACATAAGGTCGAGGCGAAAGAAAACAAACAGCTTATGTTGTACGCACTGGGCCTGCTGCGCAAGCTGCAAACCATGTACGATATTACGACCGTGCGCCTGGTTATCTTCCAGACGTATTGCGGCGGGGCGTCAGAGTGGGATATCTCAGTGGAAGCGCTGGAGATATTCGCTAAGTTTGCATCCAAGCGCGCTATCGCCGCACTGGAAGCGTACGCCCGTGGTAAAAAAGGACTCACCCGCGCCGACTTCCGACCGAGCGTTGATGCGTGCCAGTGGTGCAGATTTGCGGACCAGTGCAGCGTCCGGGCGAAGGCCGCAATCGACACTATGACACCACCAACGGCAACCGACGAAGACCTGGGCGACGACGTGAGCGTGGCGACCGAGGAAGAATGCGCCAACCACGATCGCAATATGGCCCGCGAAGCCCGGAAGGCTGCCCGACGTGCTAAACGAGGCAAGAAGGAATCCACACCAGGCGCTATGAGCGCGGCGGAACTGCGCAAGGCTTATGAAGGTCTGGACGCAATGCGCCAGCACATCAAAGCTATCGAGTCCGCGGTATTCAAAGCGGTAATGGCGGGGGATGGCGAATCTTTGGGCCTTAAGATGGTTGCCGGTAAGGAAGGAATCCGTAAGTGGGCGGACGAGAGCGAAGTGATTGAAATCTTCACGAAGGCCCGGATCAAGCGCGATGTGATGTACAAAGAAACATTGCTCAGTCCTACGGATGCCGAGAAGGTACTGAAGGACGAAAAACCGAAAGTGTGGGCGAAGCTGTGTGCTAAAATCACACGCGCACCTGCCAAACCGGTGTTAGCACCAATAGACGACCCGCGCCCTGCGTGGTCGGAGGCCACTGACGAGGACTTAAGCAATGAATAAAGTATTTGCAATCTTATTGATGTTTTTGCTCGGCGCGCTGGGCTTTATCCTGCATTGCGTGCAAGGCGTGTTAATGGTGGCGTGGATGATTCGCCATCCGACCCGCTGGCTGGACAATGGATATAGTGACGCTGCCGTCGACTGGGTGGAGAAGAACATCGACCGACCGCCGTTAAGCTGGATCGAGAACGCCACCAACTACGTGACCAGAAATCTTTTTAATAAAAATGCTTGACCGCTTAGGCGCAACCAAGTAGATTAGCAACCAAGCCGAACGGGGTGGCTCACAATAACCCCGATACATGTGAAAATGAGGAATTGGAAAATGGCTAAAGTCAACCTGAAAAATGTGCGCGTATGTTTCCTTAAAATTTGGGAGCGCGACACCCCTAAACAGGATGGTCAGAAACCGGCATACCGTGCAGTGATTCTTCTTGATAAAGAAGACCCGCAGGTGGACAAAGTGGAAGCGGCAGCGCGCGCAGTGCTCACCGACAAGCTGAAATCCGAGAAGAACGCCGATAAGTGGATGGACCGCCACTACGCACAGGATTCTAAGGAATGCGCAGTTCGCGACGGTGACGAGCGCGACGAAGTAACCGAAGAATTCGAAGGCATGTTGTACATCAACGCCAAATCGTTCAAACAGCCGATCATTCAAACGTCACTCGGCGAGAAGCAGACGGAACAAGGTCTGACCGTAGAAGGCGACGAGATCGAAGGCCAGGAGATCTACTCCGGTTGTTATTGCAACGTGTCCCTGGATATTTGGGCGTGGAACAATACCAACGGCAAGGGACTCGGTGCTGGTCTTTTAGGTCTGCGCTTCCGTGATGACGGCGAAGCCTTCGGCGGTGGCGGATCTTCTTGCTCAGACGAGGACCTGGGCGACGATGACGAAGATGAAAGCCCGCGCAAGTCCAAAAAGTCAAAACGTCGTGATGACGATGACGAAGACGACAAGCCGCGCAAGTCCAAAAAGTCCAAGCGCCGCGATGACGACGAAGATGACGAAGATGAGAAACCTCGTAAACGTCGTAAGCCACGCGATGACGAAGATGAGGACGAAGACGACGAAGACGAAGCACCACGTAAACGTCGCCGCCGTTAAGGGCAAAGCCCACTATTCAAGCCCGCTTAATGCGGGCTTTTTAATAGGACAATGAAAAATGCGTATTAAAGCCAGCGAAGTAAAAGTAGGAATGCGGGTATGGTCCAAAATGCTGGGCGAATATTTCACAGTTGCCGAGATTCGCAACAACGGTGAGGAGATTACCCTTTCCGACGGTATCTTCTCCATGATCGGCAGCGTCGACGCCGTAGTGAGGATTAAGCAATGAAAGACTTCGAACGCCTGTTTCTCGATACCGAAACATTTAGCGGGGTAGACCTGAAGAAAGTTGGTGCGTACGCCTACGCGGAGCACCCAACTACCGAGATTATGATTTGCACATACGCCATCGACGAAGGCCGCGTGCAAACGTGGGATTGCACCGAGTCCCCAACAATGCCGCGTGAACTGCGCAAGGCGCTCCGCTGGGTATCCCGCAAGAAAGCAAAAATAGTGATGGCTAACGGCCTCCTGTTTGACCGCTTGGTTATTCGCGAGAAGTGGGGCATTGACCTGCCAGTGTGCCAGATCGAAGATACCATGATTATGGCCTTTCGACACGCGTTGCCGGGTGGCCTCGATATGCAGTGCCAGGTGCTGGGCGTTGACGCAGATCACGCGAAGGATAAGGCGGGCAAGGCGCTGATTAAACGATTCTGTAAGCCTACCCCTAAGACCTACAAAATCCGCCGCTACACTCGCGAGACCCACCCTGAAGAATGGGCTAAATTCCTGCGCTATGCTGCGCTGGATATCATCGCGATGCGGGAAGTCTATTGGCGCATACCAGACTGGGGTAATACGCCGAAGGAAGACGAAATCCTGCTTATTGACCAGTTGATTAACGACCGCGGCTTCTATGTGGACGTTGACCTGGCGAACGCCGCGATCAAAGCGGTGCAGGCGCATAAAGAAGAGTTGAAGGAAGAAGCCTGGGAGCGCTTCGGCGGTAAGCTGACCGGCAATGACTTCCTGCCAGCGCTGCGCGACCTCGCGCCTGCGTTCACAATCCACAACGCGCAGAAATCCACGCTTAACGACCTGCTGGAAGATCCAGACTTCCCCGACGAAGGCAAAGTGCTTATCGAGATGCGCCTCGGGGCGTCATCAACGGCATCGACTAAGTACAATCCGCTTGTGAATGGCCTATCCGCCGATGGTCGCCGCCGTGGTTGTCTTCAGTATGGAGGGGCAAAGCGCACGCTACGCTGGGCCGGTAAAGGCTTCCAGCCGCAAAACCTGGCACGCGGCGAGTATAGCGACGACCACGAAGGGAAGATTAAACGCCGTGAAGGCGAGAGCGATATTTCCTTTTGGGTGCGGTCGCACATGCTCACCAACGGCATCAACTCCCTGTTACGCGGGACCGCACACTGGGCGTATGACATATCGAAGCTAACGGCCTCAACTGTTCGCGGGTGCATTATTCCGGCGAAGGGTAAGAAGTTTGTCGTAGCGGACTACTCCAACGTGGAAGGGCGTGGCCTCGCCTGGATCGCGGGCGAGAAAACCGCGCTAATGGTGTTTAAGGCCGGACGCGATATTTATTGTGAAACTGCCGGTAAGATGTTTGGCCTCGACCCGGAATACATTAAAGCCAACCGCAAAGACTTACGCCAGATCGGTAAGGCGTGCGAATTGGGACTAGGCTATGGTGGCGGCGTTGCGGCGTTCTTGCAGTTCGCTAAAAACCTGGGACTCGACCTTTACGCGATGGCTGACGTGATGAAGGGCACATTCCCCGATCACATTTGGGCGGCGGCGAAACGGGGTTATGAGTACGCCCGAATCAACGAAGCGAAGCGCCCGCCGAAGCCTGGCAAGAAGGACGAGCGCCCGACTTACATACTGCCGAAAAACGTATGGCTGACGTGTGATGCGATCAAACGCATGTGGCGTGAGTCGCACCCGAAGACGGTAGCATTTTGGGCCGAACTGGAAGACGCGGTGCTCTGCGCGATCCGCAATCCGGGCAAAGCGTACTGGGCGGGCGCGAACGTTCGCCCGGATGGTAAGAAAGCGCTCAAGATAGTCCGCACGAAGGCGAAGCATGACCCAACCTTCGACGAGGAGCGCGACGACCCGAACGCCGCAGGGTGGTGGTTGAAAATTGAGTTGCCGTCGGGGCGTATTATGAGTTATCCAGGCATTGCGCTGTCTGTCACTACCGAGATCGACGAAGACACCGGCAAGAAGCGCACCAGCACCCGCATTAAATACCAGGGCGAGAATCAGACGACGCGCCAGTGGGGATTCCAGTATACCTACGGCGGCAAACTGACGGAAAACATCGTGCAGGCACTGTGCCGCGATATCCTCGCATGGTCCATGCCAGGCGTTGAAGCTGCGGGATATGAGATCGTACTGTCCGTACACGATGAACTGATCACCGAAGTGCCGGATACCGGCGACTACACAACCGAGGAGTTGTGCGCGCTGATGTGCGACCTGCCGGTTTGGGCGAAAGGCTTCCCGCTTGCCGCGGAAGGCGACATTATGTACAGGTACAGGAAATAATGACACCAGAAGGCAAGATTCAAAGTCACCTTATGAAGCTGGTGAAAGCCGTCGGCGGATTCTGTCGCAAAGTGGCATGGGAGGGGCGCGCAGGTGCGCCCGACCTGATTATTATCATCAACGGCAAGATAGTTTTCGTCGAAGTGAAGCGCCCCGGTGGAAAACCTAAGCCGCACCAGGTACGAGAACATGAGCGAATGGCCCGCCGCGGTGCGGACGTTCGCGTCATCGACAACATAGCCGACTGTGATTTATTGGTTGCTGAATTGGTCTCATAGCAGTATAGTGTGCCGGTCAGCCCTATCGAGGATTTTAGATATGATTGAAGAAAAACGTTGCAGTAATTGCGGTTGCGTTAAACCGCTATCCCAGTTCCACAAATACACCGGCAAAACCGCGCGCAGCCCCGACGGGTATCGGGCCGAGTGCAAATCGTGCCGCAATAAGAAAGAGCGCGAACGGCAGCGCCGCTACCGCGCTGCGCAAGAATAATTAATACGGCGGGCT
>ERZ772870.443-NODE-443-length-45563-cov-19.811242_pt1 | contig 45563 bp, 35 predicted proteins | sample MGYA00511376_ERZ772870 | MGnify/ENA primary metagenome ERZ772870 (study PRJEB29015, sample SAMEA2737719) | human gut metagenome | biome: human gut; feature: human-associated habitat; material: faeces | place: China | collected 2012 ... | reverse complement strand
ACCCTATCGAAGAACCCTAAAAAACTATGCTTTTTTTAATGCCAGACCCTATCGACAAACCCTAAAATAGATTGGCAAACCCTAAAGAACTTTGATTATCCTTTTTTCAATCAAAAACGCAGGTTTTTAGCTTATTTTCAAGTTTTTTAACAATTGCTATGCAACGAATTTTTGTTTAGTTGTACCTATAATTGGAAGTTAACAAAGCAAAAACAGCGTATTTATTCGGGTTTCAGCGACTTTACGAAGAAGTTAGTGTAACCCAATAGGGAAGTTCACAATTATATCAAAAAGTCTGCACTTTTGCAATACAAAATGCAGGCTTTTCACGTGCTTTTCACGTGTTTTCAAGGATTTTCAGTCCATGAAACCTGACGATTCTTATTTTAGTTGCACTTACTATTGGAAGTTGAGATTGTAACTGTTCAGAACGTTCAAAACAACAGGCCACAGACCCGCGCATTGCATACGCTCTCGCTACATTCACAGCTTTTGTCTGAGGCTAATGGGCGTTCCGCCCATTCCGAAATAAAAATTCATCCAATTGCAAACAAGTTTACATAGTCTGATTTTTCATTTCGCTGATGTTCTGAACAGTTACAAGATATTATTATAATCCTACTGTCTTATACCTTCCATTTTTGCATATAACTTCATTGTTTCTTCCAAATACATCTAAACTATTATCAACTAAATGATTTAACTCGTTTCTGCTTATTGCTACTGATGAACCATCCAGATATCCCCATACTACATTAACTATATTATCTTTGTAATATTCTTTTCTCTGTCGAAGAATAATCCCCGTAATTAGATTTCTAACATCCTCATTATTAGAAATTGCCTTACCATATTTAATTCTACACATATAAAAACTCCTTTCAATTCAATAATTAATATTATTCTCCAAACAATTCACAATAGCGTTTTCTTAAACTATACCCTACAGCTTTAGCAGTTTCATCAAAAATCTTTTTAGATAAACCTTCTATATCTTTACATGATTTTGAAGGGACAAAATAAATATACGTCCATGGAACATTTTTTTCAATCGAACTTATCTGAGGTTTCAAAGTTTCACCATCGTCAAATACCTCATACCTATCATTATCATACAAATATATTTCATCTAAGAGTGTTTTATGCGATGGTAACCCTGTTTTCCTTCTGCCATCATTCGTAAAAACTTTATAATCTTCAATAAGAGCCTTTGACTTCATTACTTCCAAAGCATCTCGAATTGTATCATTAACACACAACCCTTTTAAAGGCATAAGGCTATTAAGTAACTCAAGATCTCCCGATTTCTTTATTTTCTCAAGATCACGAATTCTTATTAAGGATTCTTCAGCATTCATATCTGGCTCTTTTAATATATCCGTAACTTTTTCATTTGCCTTCTTGGTACTATAATATTTTTCATATTCTTTTTGCTTTAATTTTTCTAAACATTCATCAGAAATATCTGCATACTCAAAAATCTTATGAACAAAAGCCTGACTATCACTTCCGCGTTTTATTAAAGTATAATATCTTTTCTTATTCAGAAGAATTTCTTCCAAGTTTTCACGTAAAGCCTTTTCATTCTTTTTATCTAGCATAATCCTTACTAAGGCCTTATGTAATACCGATATAAGCCATGAATCGTTCCACTGAATTATTCTGATTCTTCTATCTCCTGCTCCCATATTTAAAGCAGACCATAATACATTAATTTCAGAATTTATTTCTTTTCCTTTTGGATTTTTTAGATAATCTTCTGCTAACTCCAAAACAGCAGATTGTAATGCTACGGAAGTTTTCATACAACGATGATGGAAATTAATTCTAGCAAAAATCTTATACCTTGTTAACAATAAATCTACAATATCGTCTGAAACTTTCTTTGGATAGGCAATAACAAAAACCTGATCTTCCTCAGACAATTTATTTCCATCTAAATCTTTTTTAATAAAAAATAACTTAGCTGAATTAATCAATCTTTTATACGGCACCTTTCCCCAATCAACTCCACTATTCAGAGAATCTCTCATGATATAATCCAGACGATCTGCATCTAATATTCCATCAACAATTTTATGGAATGATTTGAAAAAATTATTCTTTTCAACTAACATTCCTATTGCCAACTCAACAACAAATATATAATACAATATACTAGAAATTTTACAACTTCTACCTTTGTCTGAATCTGCAACCTCGGAAAGTAGTTCTGGAATAACATCATTTATTGCTAATTGTAATAGGCTTAACCCAATTCTTTCATGCAAAGCAGAGCTTGGAAGAGATGTATCATTATAAATAGTCTGACATTTATACGATTCTTGCTCGTTCTGCGTGGCATATTGTTTCATAATTTGTTGAAATGCATTATTTTTTTTTGTATCCCAACCACATTCTGTACTTTGACTTTTTTCATACAATTTTTTTAAAACATCTTCTATTATATGGCTATACGGAGGATGACCGACATCATGAAATAATGCAACAATACGAACTGCCTGCAATAAACACCTATATAAAAACAAGTTTTCAATATTATCTGCATCATTTTTTGACTCAGCGTTTAATTGATAATATTGAAAATGATCTAATGCAGAATCTGCAAAACAACCATTTGCTACAGCAATCCTAATATCATTAGAAATAATAGATTGTAACATACTCTCACTGTCCTGATCATCTTCTAACCCCATGAATATTTCATCGATTTTATTCCTATACTTAGTAAAGTATTCCGCAACCTGACTTCCAGAACGGCAAATTGCTAGATCAAAAATATTTCCAAAATGAAATCTTAATTTTTTAAATAATTCATCTCTTGTTTCCTGGCTGGCATTAGAAACTGCTGAAAAGAGCATAGAACTTGCCAATTCCATTGTTCCAAGTGAATGCTCATATCTTTTTGTTCTATTGGAAGGAAAAGTCATATATACTGTTGAGCTTTGATATATGTCATGTAGACGGTAGAAATAAGGAGTAGCTATCAATTCAGATTCTAATTCGCTCAAAAAAATCGTTTCATGCACACTATCTGTAACTTGTCGCATCTTTTTCTTCAATTGTACATTCCCCCAAACTTTTGTTTAATTACAATTCTATTTCTACTATAAAGCATTTTCATCAAAAATACAATCTATAACTTATTAATTTATTATAATCTTTCGGCAAATTGTTGTTCCCAATTATATTCATTTTTTAGGCAACTTCCCATTTTTCATCTTTCATATTTTCATGTTAATCTAATCACCCTATAAAAATCAATGAGTTATCAGGGGTTGGCAAGTTATCTACCCTTCCAAGGCGATTGCTCGTTTTCCCGAGCAATCGTAAACGTCAAACCACTCGCCTTGGATAATTAGCATCTTTGTGCAATACTCTAAAAAACACAAAAAAACTAACAGTTTTTTAGAGGAGGTAAACTATCATGGATCAGCTCACACATAATGTCAGGCGTGCCAATTGGTTAAACATCATAAATCACTGTCAGGAACGGCCAGCAAACATAATCACCCGGCAATGGCTGAAAGATAATAACATCAAAGAAAAGTCATACTACTACTGGCAGCGTAAGTTTCGCAAAGAATCATACGACCAGATGCAGCTTCTGGCAGTTACTGAAGAACCTGCGGAAATTTCTTTTGTTGAATTCGCAGCTCCCACATCGAAGAAAGCAGCTTCAACACAAGATTCGCTGAATTCAACTACGACCGCGGTTATCCGACATGGAGCTATCACATTGGAAATATCAAACGATATTTCAGAGGCAGTGCTAAGCCTGCTACTAGGAGGTAATCCATGCTGGAGAACGTTGCTAAAATCACTCGTGTCGTACTTGCATGTGGGTTATCCTCACGATTTTTTTATCATCATCTTTTTCATGGAGCATTAATTTTAGCCAGTTTTTCAATAAAAATATAAGGATAAAAATTTATATGCGATAATGAAATCACAATAAAACCGGAAGGATGTGATTTCATGAATTACAATGAAACTGTAGAAAAAGTAATGATGCTGTTGAAAGAAAAGGAGGTGTGTTCCAGCAGTCAGAAGTCGCATAGAGATTGCTATGAATCACTTGGGCTTTTTATAAAGCAAAGAGATGGAAATTATTCAGAGGCAATCCGTGAAAGCTGGCTTGCAGAGATCAAGAATGAATTACCACGGCAAAGGTATACTGTATGGGTACAGTATGCATATCAGTTAGAAGAAATGGACTTTACCGGAACTATTTCCGACCGCAGTCTTTATTTGAACCGTTCAAACTATGACAAGCTGCCTGCACTATGGCAAAAGGATCTTGATATGTATCTTGCTGATTGTAGCAACCACTATACAGCCAGGACATTGAAACTGACTCGGATTTACTGTTCAGAGGGATTACTTTTTTTAGATGATATGGGGGTGCATACCATTGCTGACATCACTTATGATGCAGTCATAAAGCTGATAAGAACAAAAATGTACTGTTCTGATGATACAAAGGCTATGATATTGAACAACACTGCGCGTATGATCAAATTCTTTGGAGAAAAAGGTCTTTGTCCTATGAACTGCAGCCTTGTCTTAAAATGTCAGACATATCCTCATATCGGGGCATTATCTGAGTTCTCAGCTGAGAACCGGAGAGTTTTGGATAAGATAGCTGACGTAACCTTGTCGGCAGATGAATTCAATAAAACGATCACAACTTTTGTTGAGCTTTTGGAAGCTCATGGATATGTTGGTACGACCCTAAACCTTGCCAGACATGCCTTGACCGCACTGTACCTGTTCCTGGATATGCATTTCCTCGGATTTCATCAGGATATCATGTGGATCTGGTTTGCAGAAATCAATAGAACGCTGGGGTGTTCATGGCGTCATTGGCGGCGAGTCCTGAAATTCTATGAAGATTATACCATGACAGGTGATATACATCCAGATGGTAAGTACAAATATGATCCAATCATGTATGATGAACTGCCATCATGGTGCAGAGGGGCTATATCAGGGCTGCTTGATCAGAAAAACGAGAATTTCGGGCTGTAGGAACAATAAAAAGTTACCGTTGTTCCTGCACTCGTTTCTGCAGATTTCTGGTTGACCATGGTTATTAAAGTTTCAACCAGCTTTCATCCACAATCATAAAAGAGTTTTCACTCTATGATGAGCATACAACTTTTCAGGGACGGTCTGGCTGCTTTGTGATCGTAAAGGCGTTTTTGCGCTATCTTGCTGAAAAGGGATATGTAGATAATCATAGTCTGGATGTATGCCTGATGTCAGGGACTGCTCCGCAGGATAAGATCATTGATGTGCTGTCCGATGAGCAGTTACAGAGAATCAATACTTTTCGGGAGGAACACAATGAACCTATAGAGCTTCGCGACATTGCAATAGTTTTACTCGGAGTGAGGATGGGTCTGAGGGCATATGATATCCTAGCACTCAGATTTCAGGATATTGACTGGAAGAACCGTCAGATATCCATTGTCATGAAGAAAACAAAAACGCAGATCACTCTTCCGTTGCCTGTTGAAGTTGGCAATGCTGTATATTCATATATAACATCCGGCAGACCAAAGACCGGTACTGAATATATTTTTATCAGGTCTAAAGCTCCATACGGAAAACTCACAGGTAAGGTATGTACAAAAGCACTCTACCGTAAACGTTAAACCATGCGCCTTGGATAATTAGCATTTTTGTGAGACACTCTATAAGACATGAAAAAACTAATAGTTTTTTAGAGGAGGCAAACTATCATGGATAAATGTACTCACGATGTAAGGCGTGCTAACTGGTTAAATATCATAAATCAATGTCAGGAACGACCTGCAAACGTAACTGTCCATCAATGGCTGAAAGACAATGATATCAAAGAAAAATCTTATTATTACTGGCTGCGCAAGTTTCGTAAAGAATCATACGACCAGATGAAGCTGCCTGTAACAACCGAAAATCCTGCCGAAATTTCTTTTGTTGAAATAGCTGCCCCTGTTACATCAGAGAAAACTATACAAACACGGAAATTTTCCCCACGGAAATTTTCGTCAGCTTCTAACGCGACTGCAGTTGTCAGGAATGGTGATATCATTCTCGAAATATCAAACGATGTTTCAGATGCTGTGCTAAGCAGGCTCTTAAAGGAGGTAGTCCATGCTGGAGAACGTTGCTAAAATAAATCGGGTTGTGCTTGCGTGTGGTACAGTGGATCTGCGCAAAGGCATTGATGGTCTCTCGATGATCATTGGTGACAAATATAAGCAGAATCCTTTTGAGAAAGGAACCTTGTTCCTGTTCTGCGGTAGACGTTCCGACAGGATTAAAGGACTGCTTTGGATGGGCGATGGATTTCTTTTGCTGTATAAACGGATTGAATCCGGTTCACTATCCTGGTCAAGAACCACGGAAGACGCTGCGGATCTTACCGAAGATCAATTCGATTACCTGATGCTCGGTTTAAATCCGCTCGATCCTAAAATCAAGGATGTAACACCACAAAATCCCTTCTGAGTTTGTGCAAAACAGAGATTTTTCAAAGACATTTATGACGTCAAAAAATATATAGTTGAACCTGGTTTATATGCCTTTTTCACAACTGGTACAATGGTTAGCAGTTACTTGAAACAAATATCTTGAAATTTGAAAGCTCTATATTTCCCTGCGTTTATCAGCATCCTATAGCCTTATAGCTATAGGCATAATGACGGAGAGCTAACACACAAGAATTCGCTAATTAAAGCTGCTTCTGTTATAATGAAAACAGTTTAAGGGAGCGAAGCAATGGCACAGAAACATACATTGGAAGAACTGAATAATTGCAGCCGCGAAGAACTGATTACCATTGTTCTTATGATGCAGGGGCAGCTCGATGCTTTAAATGATAACATCGAAAAACTCATTGAGCAGGTCCGCATTGCCAATAATTATAGATTTGGCAGGCATACAGAGAGCTTAAAATCAATCGAAGGCCAGCTTTCGTTTTTTGACGAAGCGGACGCCGCCTATGATGAATCTTCCAGGGAGCCTTCTGCTGAAGAGGTCATTACTGCCAAGCGTGCAAAGAAAAAAGGACAGCGGAATATCGACCTGAAAGATTTCCCGGAAGAAATACTTCCGCCATACAGTGTTTCTGAAGAACAGCTGGATGCTTTTTATGGAAAAGGCAATTGGCGCCGTATGCCGGATGAAACCTACAAGAGGCTTCGTCATGAGCCCGAAGCATGGACTGTCGAAATTCATACTGTCGAGGTGTATGTGGGAACTGATGGTGATCATCAGGATGAGTTCCTTCGTGGAAACAGACCCAAGGACTTGCTTCGCAACAGTATAGTGACGCCATCATTACTGGCATCAATACTTAATGTAAAATATGTGAATTCATCAGCATTACACCGGATTGAGCAGGAGTTTCAACGTAATGGCGTAAATATATCACGCCAGACAATGTCCAACTGGATTGTCAGATGCTCCCAGATGTACTTCACTCCGTTTGTTGAACGGATGAAGCAGGAGCTGCTGTCACTGCATGTCACACAGTCAGATGAAACACCGACTCAAGTAATAGCAGACAGCGACCACCCAAACAGCAAGTGCTATATGTGGGTGCACCGTTCCGGAGAGTTTTATACCCGACGCCCGATTGTGATATATGAGTACCAAAAAGGACGTGATCATCAAAAGCCTCTGGATTTTTACAAGGATTACAAAGGAATCCTTGTAACGGACAGCCCGCAGCAATATCATCTAGTTGATAAAAAGCTTCCAGATGTGACAAACGCAAACTGCTGGGCGCATGCAAGGCGTGATTTTGCGGATGCGGTTAAGGCTGCCGATAAAAAGAATCCGTCTTCTGTAAGGCAGTCTGTTGCCTATCAGGTATTGCAGAAGATAGCCGGGTTTTATAATGCTGACACTGAGTTAAAAGGGCTCTCATCAGAGGAACGGCTTCAAAAACGGCAGGAATTGATCCGGCCGCTGGTTGAGGAATTTTTTGCGTGGGTAAAACAACAGGTTAACGACTGTGCGGTACCTCCAAAATCCAAAACAGGCCAGGGGATGAATTTCATAATCAATCAGGAAAAATATCTTAAGGTATTTCTTGAAGATGGAGATGTCCCTATCGATAATTCGTAAGCGCTCAATATTTCAACGCTAGATTTTAATTAACGCTTGCATCATCTTTGCTATATGCAAGCGTTTTACTACTTTTTAATTTTTGCAAACATTTTGAACTTCTTTGCTCCACGGAGTCAATGCTTCAAGCTGTTCATCTGACATATCTTCACTTGGACGATGCTCCAAAAGATATGTCAAGTATTTATAAATGTTAAGCTCATTGGCCTTTGCCATCTCGACCATTGTGTAGACCAGTGCACTGGCAGTGGCACCTTTTGATGTTGCGCTGAACAGCCAGTTTTTCCTTCCAACTGTAAATGGACGTATGGCATTTTCACTTAGATTATTGGAAAAACTGCAGTGTCCATCCTCAAGATATGTCATAAGCGTTTCTTTCCGGTTTTGGGCATACTTCACCGCTGTCTCGAAATGGCTTCCCTTACGTGGCTTCTGCTCGTCAAGCCAGTTCCAGAACGCGTCGAGTATCGGTTTTTCTTTTTCAAGACGATAGGCTTTTCTCTGCTCAAATGTGTGCTTCTTGTTCTGTGATCTGCGCTCATACTCAAAAAGCTTTGAACAGAACTGGACTCCCTGTACTGCCGGATTGCTGTAATCATACTGCTTTCCTTTTGGAACCGCATCAATGAAGTATCTTCTTGTATGCGCCCAGCAGGAGCAGCGCCTGATACCAGGGAGATTATTATAACCCTGATAACCATCCGTTTCCAGGTATCCGTCCGAAAAACCATCAAGGAAATCAACTGCATTGTATCTTGCCCTTGTTTCAGTGTAATGGTAAAGGACGATAGGTGGCAGTCCATCTTCACCAGAGCGGAACAGCCACATGAAAGAATCAGTTTCTGGATTTCTTTCCGGCTCCTTCAGTACCTGTATCCGTGTCTCATCTGCCATGAGATATTTCCTTTGAAGGAGCTGCCTGTGAAGATAATCATACATCGGTTTGAAATAATTATCCGCACAATATATGATCCAGTTGGCAAGTGTTGCCCTGGTAAAATCTACTCCAAGCTGATGCCAGTCCTATTCCTGACGGTACAGTGGCATTGCATTTGCGAACTTCTGATACATTACCCAGGCAACAGCTGATCCCGAAGCATAGCTGTTTGGAATAAGCGCCTCTGGGACAGCGGCCTTTACAAACTTTATATTTTCTTCCATTGCATCTGCTGTAGAGCATGCCGGACATTTGTATGTCTCACGATAAATGTTTACAACTTCACCTTTTGCAGGGGTAAAACGGAATTCATGCCGTACAAACTCTTTGCCTATAGGTTCAAGGGCAGCACCACACTCATCACAGACTCTCTCATCTTCAGGAAGTGAAATAATCTCATCCCGAGATGGAACTCCTTTAAAAAGTTCCTCAAGAGTACGTTTTTTCTTGCGTGTATGCTCAGGAACCTTAATAACAGGTGCCTTAAGATCAATATCAGCTTCCTGCTCAGCTTCATCAAACAGATTTAACTGGCCTTCCACATCTTTCATCTTTTCACTTGATGTGCCGAACAGTTTCTTTGTAAGATAATCAACCTGTGCCAGAAGATTCTGTATCTGCTCACGGTCAGCTTCATGATCCTTCTTTAATGACTGAATCAGTTCCGTCTGGGCTGCAATGGTTGTATTCAGTTGGCTGATAAGATCCTTCTGCTCAAGAAGTTTTGAGTCTTTTGCACTTACTGCCATGTGATTTTCTGCTCCTTTTTCAATACTCTTATTATACCACAAAGAGCATTAAAGAAGAAGCAGAAATGCCAGTATTTTCAAGGCTTCACGGCGTTTTAAATGCTTTAGGCTGATCAATTTCAAGACCTGACATAAGTCAATCGAATTGCTGCCATGTAAGCTGACGCACTTCCTGACTTGAACGTGGCCAGCGGAACCCGCTTTTTACTTACATGCGTTTATACAGGAGTACAAAGCCATCATTTTCCCATAGAAGTGCCTTTACCCTGTCACAGCGTTTTACACAGAACAGGTAAAGAGCACTGCGTCTTGGATCCATGTGAAGCTGGTCTTCGACGATTACACACAGTCAGTCGATCGACTTTCTAATATCGGTATACCCAGTCACAATATAAAGCTCGCCGGCAGCTGTTATATCGCCTAGCATAGCACTGTGAATGCAAGAAGAAAAATTTTTTTTTCAATTTAAAAAATATAGGGATGAAACAAGTTGCGCATATGAGGATTGACGAAAAATATGTGACGTGATAGAATTAAATTACCCGAAGGGTAATCTCGATGACATCGTTGAGGAGGAGAGACTTGGAATTAGTATATACGTCAGAAAAAATTGAGATTCAATGTACCAAGTTAGAAGCTGCAAAGAAATTATTTTGCGGTGATGCGGTATTAGCTAGAAGTCTTCTTGCTAGAATAAATGCGTTAGAAAATGCTGATACCATAAAGGATATTATTATACAACCAACATTTCATTTTCATAATTTAAGTAATAAGTATGGAAGAAATCTGGAGGGATTCTTTGCAATTGATGTTAAATCAAGAAGGGAACAATGGCGTATTATTCTCCAGCCACTTGATGAGAATAAAAATCCATTTAAACCATGTTATATAGATCAGATATCGTCATATGTTAAAGTAGTAGAGGTAACGGAGGTGAGTAAGCATTATGAGTAATTATATCGAATTTGAAGACAAAATAGCTTTTCATCCAGGATATTATATTAAGGAAATAGTTGATGATAGTGGGTTAACACAAGAGGACTTTGCTAAACGTCTTGGTACCACTCCAAAGAATTTGAGTCTTTTGATTCGGGGAGAACAGAATCTTTCCATTGATATTACAATGAAATTGTCTAGGATGATTGGAACAAGTGCTGCTTATTGGCTTAATCTGCAGAACACTTATGATGCCTTAATTGCAGAGTTTAAATCAAGGGAGGAGCTATCTCAAGAAAGAGAAATCTTTTCGTTTTTAGATTACAAATATTTTAGAGAGCATTTCGGTCTTCCGCATTTACCTAGGAAAATTGATGAACAGATTGAACAAGTTAGAAATTTTTTGAATGTGGCAACGCTGTCGGTTTTTAGGAAAAAAAATATGGCAGTTAGTTTTCGGAGTGCAGCAAAGGAGCTGTCGGAAGCTAATGTAATTAAAGCGAATATTATGGTGCAGATAGCGACAAACATAGCTTTAAAAACAGATGCACCTAAGTTTAATAAAGAACTTTTCGAACAGAAGGTAAATTATGCGCTTACACTTACAGAAAAACATAGTACATTTTATCCGATTATAAAAGAAGCCTTTCTTAAAGCAGGTGTTATTTTAGTTATACTTCCTAATATTTCTGGATCAAAAATTAATGGCGCAACCAAAAAAATTGGAAATAACATTATGTTAATGGTAAATGATCGAAGACTGAATTCTGATACATTTTGGTTCACATTGTTTCATGAAATAGGGCATATTATGAATGGGGATTTTGGTATTTCTTTTGATTCGGAATCTGGAGAGCAGGAGGAAATTGCGGATAAATATGCGGAAGATATGCTGATTCCTTATGAACAGTATAAAGTGTTTTTAGCGGAAAATAGGTTCGATGTTCAGTCTATTAAAATATTTGCAAAAAAGATAGAAAGAGATCCGGGAATTGTGTTGGGCAGATTGTTGAATGATAGAAAAGTCGATTATAATGACTGGACGTTAAATGGACTTAGACACAAATATAGGGTGCAAACAAGATAATTTCATGTCATGATATATAATTAAAGAGCAAAATTATATTGACAAAAAAAAGGGTGGGAATTTACAGTCTATGAACAAACGAAAAGATAAAGAAAATGCAAGTTCAGTATATTTAAATAGACCGATTCAATCAAAAGAAGAGGACAGAATTGGAATATTAACGTATGTGGAAAGATTAAATGATGCGATAGAGTCTGGAGCGAAAATAGTAGCAGTTACATCTGATTTTGGCACAGGAAAATCGAGTCTTATTTCTTTATATAGGAAGATGTATGCTTCAAATAAGAAAAATAAAAAGAAGCTTATAGATATTAATATGTGGGGCTTTTATTCCCAATTAGATGGAAAAGAAACTAGTGAGTTACATAAAACATTTATTTATCAGGTTATTAGTCAAATAAATTATAATAAAAACAGAAAAAGTAAGTATATAAGTAGAAAACTAAGCAAAGATTTTGGCATACTTACACTTAATGGGCAAAGTATTATTTGGTCAGTAATGACTATGATTTTTCTTATGGGGTTATTTCTCTCATCAATTGTATATAAATTTCAGTCATATGTAGAAAAAATATTTAGTTGGGAAAAAGGTTTTTTAAATGTTCCTGTTGCAATTATGTTTATTATTTCGATAATAGGATTGGGGATTGTGATAGCTAATTCGGAAATTATATTTAGCTCTAAGAAATCGGAAGGCAATAGGGAATTTGATGAGAATATTCTTATTGATTTATTTAAGAGGGAGGTAATGAACCATATAGGAAGGGAACACTATATTATTGTAATCGAGGACTTGGATCGCATTGAGTCTAAGGAAAGTGTTCTACAGTTTTTGAGGGAATTCAGAAAATATTATTTAACTAATGGTGGAAAGCACAATATTTCTTTTATAGTCTGTATTAAGCCTGAGGCATTATTACAGACTGAAAATGATAAAAATAAGCTTCATGAATATAAAAAGATATTTGACTATACAATAAATTTGCAAAAAATTAATATTGATAATTATGATGCTGTATTGAATGGATTGCTGCAAGAAAAGAAACAATGGCTTACCAAATTGCATCTAGACCCCAATATTGATACTCAGGGCATGGAATGGATGATATATGGTAAAAATATAGATATTCGAGAAGTGAAAAATCGTTTAAATGAGTCATTGACATTGTATGAAAGTCTTTGTAATCGATTCCCGATTAATGGGAAAAAATCAGTAATTACATTTGAAAAATGTGCTGTCGCAACATATATGCGAAGAGAATATGAAGAAGATTTTTATAAACTAGATGATGAGGATTTGGATGTTTTTATTTCCCTGTATGCAATTCGTGGAATAGAGGATATGGAGAAAGAACAGGAACCTGAAAATTGGACGACATTGAATCCGGCATTTAAAGATGAATTGATTCGTTTAGTTAAGAGTAAGCTGGTTGATGCAAACTATCGTTTATATTTTTATAATTATCCAAGCAATAGTAGGCTTTTTTCTGTTAGTGAAATGCGTGTGTATAATAGCATTGTATATCAGGAGGCTCCTAAAAATAGAGATGAATATGAAGAATATTTGAAACAGACAGAAGAAAACGTTATTATAGAAGCTTATAAGAAAATTAATTCATTGGGTGTGATAATGCCATTATTCTTATTGGACTATGATAAACTTTTTGTTATTTTATATCGGAATTATGAAAATAAATTTTTTGAGTTAATTATAAAACAGAGATTTGATATAAATAATGAGGCACGTATATGCGATTTGATTGAAAAGTGTATTGTAAAGAGAGAAGGGCAATATGAATGGGATATATTAATTCAGAAGCTTTCACAACATTTAGATGATGTTGTTGATGACAAAACTTTGTTATTATCAATTAGAAAAAGAATGTGTAAAAAAATCCCAAATAAAATAAGACAATTTAAGATTTTGTTTATGGGAACAAATCCTTTTATTACCTTAGATGAGACAGAAGCATCTAATGATATTGATGCAATATTTGATGTAATAAACTATGATATGATGGATAGTGATACGGATAGTTTAGTTGATATTCATAGACTAATGTTGACGAAAGAAGAATGGAAACGTGAGTATATTGAGTTCTATCAGAAGGTAATTGAAAGTCAGGAAATTGATATATGGAAGGATTTTATTGCACAGGCATGTTCACATTTTGAGAGTATACCCGATGGTATTGTTGAAATATACGAAAATAAAATTAATACAAAAGAAATTGCAGTAGATGAATACGTGAAGTGTATAGAGAATGTTAATAATCTTGAGAAAGCGGCACTAGAAGTATTGAGTAACAATTTGTGGGTAAAAGGATTGTCATATCGTTTATGTAATCTTATGTATCAATTTGGTTTTTGTTTGGAATACATATGTAATAGTGCTTTATTAGAGAATAGAAATATTTGTTATGATGAGGAAAATATTTTTAATTGTATAGCTTCAAATTGCGAATGGATATTAAATCAGGCCCCAGTTGCTTTCGAGGCAATAAGAAAAGATATATTGGTGAATAGTAACTTGATAAAAAAATACAGTTATATTTTTGAAAATCCATATTCTATTATTTCGCAGGAAGAAATCGGACTTGTGAGCGATGTTCAAGATGTTCTTATTCTTTTGGAAGATAGAAGTTTATCTAAGAATGAAATAGTTTATATAGCAAATTATTTTAATAGTAAATATAGAAATCAAACGACGTCGTTTTATATAATGCAGTATATATTGAATCAAAAAGCGGAAATTGCAAAGGAACTATTTTATAGCTTGGATTTGTCTAAATTTTCATATGCTAGGATGTCAAATGTTCACAGGAAAACTGTTATTGATAAAGCATATGAAGTGTTTAATATGGATAGTGATCCTAGTGAAAGAGTTAATTACTTACATTTTACAGGAGTACCAGTAGAAATTATTGAGAAAGATTTGTACAAGGAATTAAATAATGACAATGAGCTATGCAAATTATACATAGAATATGTTAATAAGTTAAATAAAATTCATGGTTATACGTTTAAAAATATAGTGAATCTTAAAAGTACATATATTTATAGTGAGATTATTAATCAAAAATTGTGGGAAAATGGATACTATGATAGTTATGTTTCTTCGAAAACTGCGTTGGAAAAGAAATTTAGTATAGAGGACGATAAAGTAAAAGATTTGTGGCCTGTATATGTAAAAATATTTAATTCTGCAAGTAGAAAAAGAACAAGAGAATATATGAAACAGAATTCCATGTTTATGAAACGTCTAATTGATGCGAAAGGCTATGAAACTGTTGAAGATAATATTATATTTTATGCAACAGGAAAACAGACGGGGGATTTGTTGAAATATGTAGACGAAAATTATGATGATAATACAAAAGTGGAATATTTTAGAAGTATTTCAGGATTTGACAATTATGATGCAGCACATCTTTTTTGTGAATTGGCAAAGAAGAACAGAATAATAGGAATGGATGATACTATATATCATAATGTTAAAGGAAAACTGATTAACTCCGGTTTGGAAGGCTGGCTGACAAGGATATGGAAAAAAACGAATAATGAACGGTAAAATTCATAGGATTTTAAGTAAAAAGGGATAACTACGTCGATGGCTCATTCATCAGCGATATATAACAAAAGTATTGTTTGAAATGGAAGAAGCAATCATGTTTGCACCAAAGAAAGAAGAATTTGTTGATCCAGTTACAGGAGAAACAAAAAAACGTCAGGTTAAATATTATCAAGATGCCTATAAAAACCGTATTGGACGGTCATATACAGAATATGAGCAATACCGTCAGTTAAATCTTTTTGAAGATTTCGGAGCTTACAATAAAGAAGGAAAAGACAGATCAATAGATTTAATAGGAGAAAATCAAATAGAAAATAGTATGGAAGGTACAGAGACACCGCAGGGAGCCACTGTGCCTGTTCATGATACAGAAAATCCAATACAAAATTCAAAATACATAGCAAGCAATTTGTATATGAGACATTGACTGGCAGGGGATTGAATCCGGAAAAGACGTACTCTTTTAAGGGAGAGTACCTGGAAGAGCAGAAAATGGTTATTTTTGGATTAAAAAACGTAAATTGAATGAGTAGATAAAAACATTTACGACTTATTGCTGAAATATCCTCTGTATGGTAATATAAAATAAATAATTTATAATTGATACATTAGAATAGGGGGATAATCTATGGAATTAAAAAAGATATTGATAATTACAAGTTCTGTAGATGAAACAGTATCATATATCATGAAAAAATATTCTGAAATAGTAGATTTTTTTCGAGTTGATGTTGATAAATTTTCAGAATATAGATTTTGTATAGGTAATAGTGGTTGGAGCATCTCTGATAAATATTCAACAATAGATTCCAAAAGTATATATTCAATATATTAAGTGAATATACAAATACTATTGGAATGGAAATGGCAAGTAATCCAACTCTTAACACAGCTACAATGGAAATATCAGATCCAGATGAATTTCAGTTATATGGATCTACATTGTACGAAACAAATACGATTGAAACATCAGATGAAGATGAATTTTTACTTATGTAGGATGCGAAGAGAGGTAAGTAAAATTTGATAGAAATATTGAAATCTTCTTTAATAGGCAATATGATAGGAATTGTCTCATTAATAGTAGGGATAATTAGCCTGATTATAACGATAAAGACAATGCGGTCTGCTAAGAGAATTGAAAGAGATATAAAGGAAGCGGAAGCAAAAGCTGTAGATAAAGATCGCTTTAATAAATATAAAGAAGGCTGTATAAAAAGATTAGAATTAAAAAGAAAGGTTGCAGCAGAAGAGGGAGTTATAACATATCCCTTATGTAATGATGTATTGGCTAGCCTTAATGATTTAAGAGGATATGGCAGAATCATATCGGAAAAGGATATAGATTTTATTAATGAAAAACGTAGAGAATTGATGGAAATATCAAAAGAGTTAAATGGACAGAAAAAAGATAACTGGGAAGATTCTCAAAAATTTGATGTAATAGTTTCAGATATTTTGAATATATTGAGAAAAGGAGAATATGCATTATGATGGGAGATCAAGTGGAAGGTTTTGTTGAGGGTTTAATAGAAAAAACAAGAGAGGGAAAATTGGATTGGAAACCGTTTTCTTCTTTTAAAAATAGAAGGGATATTTTAGAAGAATTGGAAAATGGACGAGGCGATTTTGATTATGCGACAAATTCTATAAAAGAATCAAAGTCTTATTTTTTGCAATCAGGGGAAGGCTTTGTTTTTTTATTTGAAATTTATCATGGAGATCCACAAGTAGCTTCTCCTTTAGATAATACTATAGGATTGATGGTAAAAATCAATAGCGTATTACCCCTTAATAGTTTGCTAGGATACACAGAAATGATGCAGGAAGAGATGGAAAAATTAAAGCTATTGTTAGAAAATTACCTTGAAGAGAAATATTGTTATCCAGATGTATTGTATAATTTTATGCACGAAGTACTAGAAGATAAATAATAGGAAAATATGTTTGAGTATAATTTTGATTTAAAAACAGAATTAAAAATTTATAAAAAAGTTGGAAATAAAAATGGTTTTTGTAATTACAGTGAGTGGGAAAACTATGTGCTAAACAAATATGGAAATAAAGGGTATACTGAGTCTTCATTAAAAAATTTTTTGCATTATTTAAAGAAAAATCAGAGAGTGATTGTAAGTAAGAAGGAAAGTTGGAGTAGTACAATAATGCCTATGGTAATACTCATAATTACAATATTATCTACTTCTGTTTTTTCTATAATAGGTGTAATAAATAATTATAATGATGCTATAAATACTTTTACAGACGAAGAATTTATGAAATATTCAGGATATTCAGTGGAGATGATTTATAGTGCGGTGAAATGTAGAGCGAGAGTCCCGTTTGTAACCCAAGAGTCTCTCTTTGTAAATGAAAATCTCATTTTGTAAACGAGATTCCCGTTTTGTAAACGAAAATCCCGTTTTGTAAGCGAATTTCCCATATTTTCATTTGTACATTGACATGTTATAATACGTTCAGCAATAAACTTGCACACGACAATAAGGAATCAATTCTCGTTCGAAATTTTTGTATTCGGAGAATCCATCCCTGTTTTGAAGTTATTCTGCTGTCATTGTTCTGGCGGCACTTTGCAAATTTATCTGTTACTTTTTGAGAAGTTTAGGCTTTAAGATGATGTTTTCGGCGGCAACCGGTTTACATCCAAGTTTCTTAAGTATATCTTCTCCGTAATAAAAGCTGAACGTTTCGTATGGGCTACGGTTGTTCAGCTTTTTCCTTTTATAGGAATTGATATGATCCATCATCAGAAAAATATCTTTCTGTGTAAGATCATCAAAGCTGCTTCCTTTTGGCAGAATGCGGCGAATCAATTCATGGTTCACTTCGCAGGCTCCTTTTTGATAAGGTGCACTTGGATCACAGTAAAATACATTCGTTCTGTTGCATGGAATCGCATCACGTTTTTCGATCGCTTTTGGATTTGAAAACTCACTTCCGTTGTCTGTGAGAATAACTGGGAATAAACGCGAAAAATCTTTGCTTCCAAGTACTTTATCCAGCAGATTTATAATCTGTATGACAGATGCTGAGGTATTTGAATCTCTCAAAAATGCAAGCATTAAACTGGTTTCAACGAAATGTATGGTAAGCAGACATTTGCCTCCCACACGTCCGATAACACTGTCCATCTGTATAACAGTAGACTCCGGATTACTTTCAAGAAACTTCTGGAAATCGCTATAGTTTCTACCAATACGACATCCTCTGTCTACCTTGAACTCAGGCTGTTTGTAACGAGGACGATATTTCACCTTACGAGGCAGGTCGATGTTCCGTATATCAAAAAGCTGGGCATCAACATAATTATACAATGTTTTTTCGCTGCACATGATTTCATCTACATGCTCTATATAGATCTGATGAAGTGACTGTCCATTTTTGACCAGCGGGCTTATGATTCCATTTATCCTTGCTATATCATCCTCATTGGATAAAATGCCCGTTCTGGATTCCGAAATAGACTGATGTGCCATCTCATGAGCATCTGACGGATCATAAATGCGTTTTAACAAGGTGCATTTAGAAAACTGACTGCAGCCATTACATACATAAGGCGGTTTTGTTTTAACAGAACAGATATCCTCTGCAAAATCAAGGCAGTGCAATGTACACTCGGAACATAGACTACATTTATACGCTGATTGATGCGTACAACTGTTTCCGCACAGCTTTTTGGCTTTGCATGTACTGCGATGTTTACATGGATTATAAGGATATCCCGGACGACCACTTTTCTTATCATAGGAATGCTTTTTTATTTCCTTTGCAATCGTGGTACGATCCTTGCCTAATTTATTTCCTATAACTCCAAAGGAGACATTCTCCTGAAGAAGTTGTGCAATAACTAATCGATCTTCATATGTTAAAAACTTTGACATGGTAGCTCCTTTCCAGCCGCCAGAAATCAAAGCATAGCAAAAAAGAGACCAACAATCCAGTCAGTCTCTTGAATTTGTAAAGGAAAATCCATACCCTTCCTTTGCACTCATTACTATTAACTTTTTAAATCAGTCTGAGATGTGGGTATGGAATCTCAGATTACAATTGACGATGATTTATAGTGCATTAGAACAAAATTTATATTCTGGAATGTATTTCTATATCTTTGCGATGATAATAGTTAGTTTTTTTATTATTGCAATGATAATGTTTATGACATCTAAGATAGGTGAATATAATTTAAGAGAATCATTTTATTATGATTATATACAGATAATAAAGAGTATTATAGAAAATAAAGAAATGGATAAATATAGAAAAAATAGGTAGAATTTCTGAGAATTGATCAGAAGCTCTTTTTTGTATAAAAAGTTGTTCCTGAGTTGACATAAGGAGGAGATATGAGCCTAGTAGGCACCAGACCGTCGACACTGGATGAGTGGGAAAAGTATGAACCACATCATAGAGCCAGGTCTACATAAAAGATTCAGTGGCGGTCGGAAAAAGATGACCACTGTGAGAAAAAAGATAACTACAGTGCGATAGTTCATCCGGCATGGATGATGAACACGCTGTTTTAAATCCTTCTCGTATCATCGCTGGCACTGATTTAAGTGATGAGCGTCTGGTTGAGGCCGCTAATGAGTTCGCTGGCTTGCTGCAGGAAGGTGCTATCAAGGAGAACATCGACACACTGTTCATGGGCTTCACCGAGGCAGAGGCTGTTAAGCTGTTCGCCAATACATATCTTGCCCTGCGTGTGGCTTACTTCAACGAACTGGACACCTACGCAGAGAGCAACTATAACTAAGAAAAGCAAGCAACATTCATGCACGGTGAAAGAACTTACTTGGAGTGAATTTTTATGCAATTTTACCACTTTAGCGCACTAAAATTTAATATTTTTTTTATAAAATATGCAAAATGTAACAAAAAGTACTGGACAAAATGTCCTATATAAGGTAAAATGCATATATGTAATCGAACAGCACATTTGAAGGTTGTGCAGATAGTATTGGTTATATTTTACGAATTGGGGGGATTTTTCATGAGAATATATCATGCTAAGGATTATGCAGATATGAGCAGAAAGGCTGCAAATATCGTATCGGCACAGGTGATTATGAAGCCTAATTGTGTATTGGGACTGGCTACAGGCTCTACACCTATCGGCTTGTATAAGCAGCTCGTTGAGTGGTTCAAGAAGGGGGATTTGGACTTCTCGGAGGTTATGACGGTGAACCTTGATGAGTACAAGGGATTAAGCCGTGAGAATGACCAGAGCTACTATTATTTTATGCATCAGAATTTGTTTGATCATGTGAATATTCCAGTTGAGAATACTCACCTGCCAAACGGCATGGAGCCGGATTCACAGAAGGAGTGCAAGCGCTATACAGAGCTGATTCAGTCTCTTGGCGGTGTTGATTTACAGCTTCTTGGTATCGGGCACAATGGTCATATCGGTTTTAATGAGCCGGGCGAGTCTTTTGACAAGCAGGTACACTGTGTGAATCTGACAGAGTCTACTATTGAGGCCAATAAGCGCTTTTTTGCATCGGCTGATGATGTTCCGAAGCAGGCCTATACAATGGGCATCAAGACCATCATGCAGGCTAAGAAGATTCTTATTGTTGCAAGTGGTGAGGATAAGGCAGAGATTGTGCACAAGGCTTTCTTTGGACCGATTACACCACAGGTGCCGGCTTCTGTATTGCAGCTGCACAATGATGTTACGCTTGTAGCGGACGAGGCTGCACTGAGTTGTTTGTAGATGTTTTTTAGTTGAGAAGGTACATGTCATATGATAATAAAAAATGCAAGGGTATTTACAGAGGATGGCAGCTTTATGCAAGGTGATGTTGTCGTTAAGGATGGCCGTTTTGAAAGTGTTTTGGAGAGAACAGCTGACACGGATGCGGCTAATGACAGCGCACCGCAGGAGATTATAGATGCATCAGGTCTTATCATGATACCGGGTCTTGTGGATATTCATTTTCATGGATGCAAGGGAGCTGACATGTGTGACGGCACCACAGAGGCGCTTGATGTGATTACAGCATACGAGGCTTCTATCGGAGTGACAAGCGTGTGTCCGGCTACTATGACCATTCAAAGGGATGAGCTTTTGAGTGTCATGAAAAATGCCGGTGATTATACTTATCAGGGTGGTGCACATCTTGTAGGTATCAATATGGAGGGACCTTTTATCAGTCCTTCTAAAAAGGGCGCACAGGCGGCAGAGAATATCATGCGATGTGATTATGATTATTTCTGTGAGCTTCAGGATGCGGCCCATGGCTTGATAAAGCTTGTAGATATTGCTCCGGAGGAGCCGGGAGCGATTGATTTTATAGACAGGGTAAGAGGAAGTGTTGTGGTTTCAATAGCACACACAGCGGCTGATTATGACACAGCGGTAGAGGCTATTGAGCATGGTGCAAGCCATGCCACACATTTGTATAATGCGATGCCACCGCTTCATCACAGGAATCCGGGAGTTATCGGGGCTGTGAGAGATTCAGAAAATTGTCATGCAGAGCTCATTTGTGACGGTGTGCATATTCACCCGTCGGTTATCAGGGCAACATTTGCCATGTTTGGTGCGAAGCGCATGATTTTAATAAGTGACAGCATGAGAGCCACAGGGCTTGAGGATGGCGAGTATACACTCGGTGGACAGGCAGTGACGGTCAGAGGTCCGCTTGCCACACTCCATGATGGGACAATTGCCGGCTCGGCAACCAATCTGATGGATTGTATGCGTTTCACAGTAAGGCAGGCAGGTATTCCGCTTGAGGAGGCAATTATGTGTGCTACAGCCAATCCGGCTAAGGAGATTGGCATCTATGATGAGGCAGGCAGCATTTCTGCAGGAAAGAGAGCAGATTTTGTGCTTCTCAATGATGATTTGGATATTGTGAGTGTGTATATCGACGGAAAGGAGATATCATGTTAGGTTTTTTTAAGAATAAGTCAAAGGGAAAGGTGATCTGTTCTCCGTGCAACGGCAGAGTGGTTCCTATTACAGAGGTTCCGGATCCTACTTTTTCTGAGAAGATATTGGGAGACGGCGTGGCCGTGATTCCTTCTGAGGGCAGGTTTTACGCTCCGGCGGATGGTGAGGTGACAGCTGTATTTGATACGCTGCATGCTTTTACCATGACGACCACTCAGGGAGTCGAGTTGCTTTTGCACATTGGTCTGGATACAGTGACACTAAAGGGTGATCCTTTTACATCACATATTTCCGTTGGTGATCAGGTGAAGAAGGGCGACCTTTTGATGGAGGCTGACCTGAAGCAGATTAAGGCAGCAGATCTTAATGTTATCACTCCGGTTTTAATTGGCAACACTGCTGATTATAGTGAGATAAAGATGCTCAAAGAGGGAAATGTATCCGCCGGTGATGAGATTTTAAGTCTCGCGTAGATATGAATATAATTATATAATAATAACGAACTTTATTGGAGTATCTCCAGTTTAGTATACATAATGTAAAGGAGGGGAAATTTATGAAATTTCTTCAAAAACTGGGTAAAGCTTTAATGCTTCCCGTAGCAGTACTTCCTATCTGTGGTATCCTCATGGGTATTGGATATTTTTTATGTCCTGCAACCATGCAGGGTGGTGACATCGAGGGAGTGCGTAATTTAATAGGTCTGTTTTTAGTTAAAGCAGGGGGCGCTTTGATTGACAACATGGCCATCCTTTTTGTAATCGGCGTTGGTGTCGGTATGTCGGAAAAGAACGACGGTACCGGCGGTATTGCAGCTTTAGCTTCATGGCTGATGATGACAACACTCCTGTCTACAGGCTTTGTTACAACAATCATGCCATCTATCGCTGACAGCGCTACAAAGACACTTGCATTCGACAAGATTGAAAACCCATTTATCGGTATCTTAGCCGGTATTATTGGTGCTTTGTGTTACAACAGATTTAAGGATACAAAGCTTCCTGACTGGCTGTCATTCTTCAGTGGCAAGCGTTGCGTAGCAATTATCGCAGGTGTTGTTTCAATCCTTGCATCTGTAGTATTACTGTTTGTATGGCCATTACTTTTCGGTGCTCTTGTATCTATCGGTAAAGCAATCGTTGGTCTTGATGTAGTCGGCGCAGGTATCTATGCATTCCTGAACCGTCTGTTAATCCCTACAGGATTACACCACGCATTAAACAATGTATTCTGGTTCGATACTATCGGACTTGGAGACCTCAAACATTTCTGGGCAGGCGAGACATCAAAGGATGTTTCATGGAGCCTCGGAATGTACATGTCAGGTTTCTTCCCATGTATGATGTTTGGTATTCCTGGTGCAGCACTTGCCATGGTTAAGTGTGCAAAGCCTGCTAAGAAAAAGGCTGCCATCGGTATCCTTGCTTCTGCAGCTATCTGTGCATTCATCTGTGGTGTTACAGAGCCTTTCGAGTTTGCATTTATGTTCCTTGCTCCTGGTCTCTATGTGATTTATGCTTTACTTTATGGTATTTTCACAATGGTTACAGTAGCTCTTGGATTTAGAGCAGGCTTCTCATTCTCAGCCGGTGGGATGGATTTATTATTCTCATCTTCACTTCCGGCTGCAGCAAGGACATGGCTCATCATTCCTCTTGGAATCGCAGCTTTTATCATATTCTACATTGTATTCTATTTCGCTATCAAGAAATGGAATCTTAAGACCCCTGGTAGAGAGGATGATGATGTCGAGGCAGAGAAGAAGGCAGTGCTTTCTAACAATGACTATACAGCAGTTGCAAAGACTATTCTTGAGGGCTGCGGTGGCAAAGACAATATTGCAAGCATTGACAACTGTATCACAAGACTCAGACTTGAGGTTAAGGATATCACTCAGGTTGATGACAAGAAGATTAAATCTGCAGGTGTTGCAGGCGTTATGAAGCCTGGCAAGAATTCTGTTCAGGTTATTATCGGAACCAAGGTTCAGTTTGTTGCGGATGAGTTTTCTAAGCTTTGCGAGTAGATTTGGTCTGCAATATAGCAGTGTTGATTCACATTAGGTGATTCGCATAATTTCATAATACATGATTAAAAGCCACACCGGGTGTTATGCCTGGGTGGCTTTTTTAGTTGGTTCGGGCCGTAAGCTCCGCCCGGTCGTGGTGCACACGGACTCTCGTTTTCGCTACGCTGCGCTGTTAAGATACTGTACGGATTATGCTTTTGGGTTTTCAATGCTCGACGAAACCGGCTTTTATGCGCCGTCCGTGGCGCATAACGCCTTCCCCAGCCGTCCATGGCTGCGGATTTCTGTGCTTCACGGGCATAATCCTACAGTATCTAAACAGCTTCGCTATGCGCTCTCACGAGAATCCGTGTGCACCCGCCAGGCGGGGCTTACGGCCCTTACGCTGTGGTGGTAATCCACCTAAGAGCGTCGCTGGTCATACTGTTAGGTGTGAACAGTAACTTCAAAAATATTTGTGGAAACTTTAAAAGTGCTATTGCATAAAAGTTTTCATTATGGCATAATATATTATAGAATTGCGGCGGACGTCTGCGGACTATGCCTAAGGGAGTTGGATGCGTCCGGCTTCCTTTTTATTTTATAGAAAATATACATATAGGTTTTGATTGTGTGTATATTTACTAAAAAAGAAGTTCAAGAGTTGTTAGTATCATCGAGCAATCTTAAATGATAGTTTAATAAGCTGGTATTTATAAGGATTCGAGCATTTGCTCGAATCCTTTTTTTAGTTTACGCGACATAGGTGCGTACTACCGGGGAAACTCACTAACATACCAAAATAGTGGGAAATATATAGCTTTACAGCAAGGATTGAAAAACAAACAAACGTTTGCTATAATAAATGAAGCGAGGAAATAAAAGTATATTAGGTTTAGTAATTTAAGTATTCATTTAATTTATTGTAATTAGGGAAAATCCAATATCAATCGGTTGATAGAAAGAGTGATTTTATATGAACATATGGCTAAAGTTAAGGAAAACAGCAGCAATTGCATTATGTGAGTTACTTGCAATTGCTACAATTTTTACAGGCTGTGCCTCCACTGATTTATCCGGCACGGAAGGTGCCGGGTATGCCGCAGGAGCTGAAGTGGCAGGGGAGGATTCTTCCGGTGCTTTAGACAGCAAGGATAAAGTGGATGGGCCACAGGAGGATCTTGTAAACAACAATTCCTACGTTTCCCTCGATGCGATTCCGGCATATGATGGCAGGGCATACGTGGCTGTCAACAATAATGAGCCTTTTTTTACGGACAGCGATATGACTACCACTGCTTTTGAAAATTACAGTGATTTGGATTCACTTGGCAGATGCGGTGTGGCTTATGCCAATATCTGCAAGGATATCATGCCGACTGAGGAGCGTGGCAAGATAGGCATGATAAAGCCATCAGGCTGGCATACGGTGAAGTATGATGTGATAAAGGACAGGTATTTATACAATCGCTGTCATCTTATTGGCTATCAGCTTGCCGGCGAGAATGCCAATCCAAAGAACCTTATTACCGGTACGAGATATCTGAATGTGGAGGGAATGCTGCCGTTTGAGAATCTGGTAGCGGATTATGTAAACAATACAGGCAATCATGTACTCTACAGAGTGACTCCGATGTTTTCGGGCAGCAATCTAGTTGCAAACGGCGTTCTCATAGAGGCAAAGTCGGTTGAGGATAACGGTGGCGGCATACTTTTTAATGTCTATTGCTATAATGTGCAGCCCGGAGTCGGAATAAACTATGAGAATGGTGACAGCTGGCTGGATGGCACCACTCCGCAGCAGAGCGCTCAGACGGATACACCGCAGAATGAAGGCTCGCAGAGCAGCGCTGGAAGCGGGGCAGGAGAATCCGGCTCTTCAGGCAGTACAACAGGAAGTGCATCATCAGGCTCAGACAGCTCAGCAGCAGAAAATAGCGCTGCAGATTCCTCAAACAGCGAGACTATGGTTCATATCACAGCAACCGGCAAGAAATATCACCGTGCGGGCTGTCGGACTTTGAAAAAGAGTGACACAGAGGTAACACTTGATGAAGCAAAATCCATGGGCTTGTCACCGTGCGGAATTTGCAATCCGCCACAGTAGATGTGCATTAGCATTTGCAAGCCATGGCACCGCCAGGGCACACGCATATGCATTTGATTGAGCGAATAGCGAAGCCGCTTAGATACTGTAGGATTATGCACATGAAGCACAGAAATGACTTGCCATGGAGGGCAAGTCAAGGAGAACCGCGCCATGGAAGGCGCGTTTCGACGGTTTCGTCAAGCATAGAAGCGTAAAAAGCATAATCCGTACAGTATCTTAGCGGCAAAGCGTAGCGAAAGCAAAGCATATGCGTGTGCCCTAACGGTGCCGTGGCTTGCAGCCCGTATAATTGCCATAAACCCTTGACGATTGCAAAACCGAAAAGTATAATAGAATAGCTAATGAATTCAATATTTTAATATAGATGGAGGAAACCAAATGGCACTGAGCAAAAAGCCGGTCAACGGCATGAAGGATATACTACCTGCAGAGATGGAAATCCGTGATTATGTGACAAGTGTGATCAAGGATACATACAGAAGCTTCGGATTTACACCGATAGAGACACCATGCATGGAGAATATAGCAAATCTCACAAGCAAGCAGGGCGGAGAAAATGAGAAGCTGATCTTCAAGGTAATGAAGAGAGGCGAGAAGCTGAATCTGGAGACAGCAAAGGAAGAGTCGGATGTAGTAGACTTTGGAATGCGCTATGACCTTACAGTGCCACTTTCAAGATATTATTCAAACAATGCCAACAACCTGCCATCGCCGTTTAAGGCACTTCAGATGGGCAGTGTGTGGAGAGCAGACAGACCTCAGAGAGGCCGCTACAGACAGTTTACACAGTGTGATATAGATATACTCGGAGAGCCAAGCAATCTGGCAGAGATAGAGCTGATTACAGCAACCACTACCACAATCGGCAGACTCGGCTTCGAGAACTTTGAGATAAGAATCAACGAGAGAAGAATCCTAAAGGCAATGGCTGCTTACAGTGGTTTCGCTGAGGAGAACTACGACAGCGTATTTATCACACTCGATAAGATGGACAAGATAGGAGTGGAAGGCGTTGCAAGTGAGCTTGCACAGGATGGCTACCCACAGGAAAATATTGACAAATATCTTGATTTGTTCAAGCTTTTGGAGCAGACAAGGGATGTCACTGAGGGTGTAAATATACTTTCAGAAAAGCTCGGTGAATATTTAGACGAAGAAGTGGTTACAAATATGACAGAGATAGCTACTGCTGTCAATGCCACAAAAGGAGCAAAGTTTGAGCTCGTATTTGATCCTACACTTGTTCGTGGAATGAGCTACTACACAGGAACTATTTTTGAGATATCAATGCCTGAGCTTGGCGCAGCCTGTGGCGGTGGCGGACGATATGACAAGATGATTGGAAAGTTCACCGGAAATGATGTACCGGCCTGTGGTTTTTCAATCGGTTTTGAGAGAATTATCCTGCTTCTCATGGAGAGCGGCTTCAAGATTCCTGAGAGTCCAAAGAAGGTGGCTTATCTGGTTGAGAAGAAATATCCGGCAGACAAGCTTGTTGATGTCATGAACCAGGCAAAAGACGCAAGAGCAAACGGACAGCAGGTGCTTGTTGTGCGCATGAACAAGAACAAGAAATTCCAGAAGGAGCAGCTTATGAAAGAGGGCTACGAGGAGTTTGTTGAGTTCTTTAACAGATAGAAATCTGATAAGCAGCAGATTAGCTGTGCAGCAGCGGTACCAGACAGACATTAGAATAAATATATAGTAGAAATATAAGGAGCATAAAATGGCAGAATCAATGCAGGGCTTACATAGAAGCCATAGATGTACAGAGGTATCAAATGCCAATATCGGTGAGAAGGTCACCGTCATGGGCTGGGTACAGAAGAGAAGAAATTTAGGAAGTCTCATTTTCGTAGATTTAAGGGACAGAAGCGGAATACTTCAGATAGTATTCGGTGAGGAAAATGTAGGTGCAGAGGGCTTTGAAAAGGCAGGCACCTTAAGAAGTGAGTTCGTCATCGCAGTTGAGGGAATTGTTCAGAAGAGAACAGCTGCTGTCAATGAGAACTTAAAGACAGGTGATATCGAGGTTATCGCTACATCAATCAGAGTGCTTTCAGAGGCACAGACACCTCCATTCCATATTGAGGAGAATTCAAAGACCAGCGAGGACATCAGACTTAAATACCGTTATCTGGATCTTCGCCGTCCTGATATCCAAAGAAATCTCATGCTCAGAAGCAATGTGCTTCGCGTGATGCGTGACTTTATGGCAAACGAGGGATTTTTGGAGATAGAGACACCAATCCTTTGCAAGTCTACACCGGAGGGCGCCAGAGACTATCTTGTGCCAAGCCGTATACACCACGGACATTTTTACGCGCTCCCTCAGTCACCACAGCTCTTTAAGCAGCTTCTGATGGCTTCAGGTTATGACAGATATTTCCAGATTGCACGATGCTTCCGTGACGAGGATCTGCGTGCAGACAGACAGCCTGAGTTTACACAGGCAGATATGGAGCTTTCATTCGTAGATATCGATGATGTAATCGAGGTAAATGAGAGACTGTTAAAGCACCTTTTTAAAGAGGTCATAAATGTGGATGTTGAGATTCCGTTTAAGCGTATGCCTTGGCAGGAGGCTATGGACAGATTTGGTTCTGACAAGCCTGATACACGTTTTGGTATGGAGCTTTGCGATGTTTCAGATGTGGTAAAGGACTGTGGCTTTGGAGTATTCACAGGAGCTCTTGAAAACGGTGGCTCTGTCCGCGGTATCAATGTAGAGGGACAGGCAAAGATGCCTCGTAAGAAGATTGACAAGCTTGTAGAGCATGCAAAGGGCTGTGGAGCAAAGGGACTTGCTTATCTGTGCATCAATGAGGATGGCACATACAAGTCATCATTTGCCAAGTTTATGACAGAAGCTGAGCTTGATGCACTTGTTGCAAAGATGAACGGAAAGCCGGGAGATTTACTCCTTTTCGCAGCAGACAAGAATAAAATCGTATGGAATGTACTTGGAGCGCTTCGTCTCATGCTCGGAGCTGAGCTTGGCCTGATTGATGAGAACAAGTACAATTTCCTCTGGGTAACAGAGTTCCCACTCCTTGAGTGGTCTGATGAGGAAAACAGATTTATGGCAATGCATCATCCATTCACTATGCCTATGGAGGAGGATTGGGACAAGATAGACTCAGATCCGGGCGCAGTTCGTGCAAAGGCATATGATATCGTACTAAATGGTACAGAGCTTGGTGGAGGTTCAGTGCGTATCCATCAGGATGACATCCAGGAGAAGATGTTTGAGGTGCTTGGCTTCACAAAGGAGCGTGCACATGAGCAGTTTGGATTCCTGCTTGATGCATTCTCATATGGTGTACCGCCACACGCAGGACTTGCCTTCGGTGTTGACCGTATCTGCATGCATATGCTGCATACAGACAATATCAAGGAGGTTATTGCATTCCCTAAGGTAAAGGACGCTTCGGACCTCATGTCAGAGGCACCCGGAACTGTAGATCCAAAGCAGCTTGAGGAGCTTGGAATAGCTGTGGCTGCAGAGGAAGATGAGGAATAACACTATAATATGAATTTGAAAAAAAATATTTTCAATGCGATTACCATAATACTGCTCGCCGCACTTATTGCGGGGGCAGTATTGCTTAATAATAGGATAAAAAAGCTCGAGACACAGATGTCATACACATCAGACAACACATCGGTGATACTTTCCGATGTGCAGACCATGCAGGATGATATCAAGTCCACCCTTGAGGAGGAGGCCAGCCTCATAACAGACTGGGATATTTCCTTAAAAAGTGCAGACTTTACCGATAAAACATACACAGTCTCTGTCTCGGTGGTGCCAAAGGAGTACACAGAGGATACAAAAACCAGTGTATTTTTCGGTACAAACGAGATACCGCTCGAGCTAGACGGCATCAAGTATACGGGTGAGGCCACACTTCCGCTGTCTGAGGACTATGCAGGCAATGTGACATTTCTGTTTGTTGACGGAAATAAGAGAAGCACAGAGGTGCTCGATAAGTTTGAAGGTGTGACATCAGTGTTCAAAAATGTAGCATCCGGCATACTTGCCGATAAACCAACCTTTGACAATGGCAGCATAAAGCTTGGCACAGATGTAGATGTAGCAGTCATGGGAAATGATTACTTTGACTTTAACAGTGTGCAGCTCGTAGTTGCAAGCTCAGATACAGAGCTAAAGACATACGATATCAGACAGCTGTTGGCAGAAAACGGCACGGACAGTGCAGACTCTGCAGACACAGACTCCATCACATCCGCCTTAAGCCGGAAGGATGATGCCAAAAAAGATGGCTCAAAGGATAACACGGAAAATGATACCTCTGATGCCTCAAAAGAGGACGACGGTAAGCTCCATAGCCTCGAAGGCACAGTCAAAATCGAAGATTTAATCCCTGTCACAGCCGCAAGCAATATCAAAATATATGTCAAAGCAGTATCGGCACAGGGCTACACCTTCACATATGACCTGTTCGAGGGTACCGTAAATCAGGACATCACAGACTTTGAAACCACAGCCGACATATCCGGCGGCGACTACACAGTAACCGACCCGTCCGGCAGCAAATATGAACCATAAGAATATGATATAAAATAAAGCTCATTTCGCATAAGTGAAATGAGCTTTAAATTTAAAAAGTAAAAAGTGCCGGACAAAATTTCACGCCAGTGAAATAAGTCCGGCACTGCCAGAATGCAAGGTAGCAAAGCGCCTCGCTCGTAAACCTGAATTAGCCGGAGAGCATACAGTGTGTTCCGAAGAAAAATGTGAACTGCCGCGGAGTTCCATAAATTAAAGAAGAAAGAAAACATAAATAAAATCGTAACCTGTCCGGATAAAGAACCGCGGCTGACTTCACATTTTTCTGAGGAATATACTGTGTGCTATGCCGGCAGCTTCACAACCTAAAAAGCGAGGCGCCCACCACCAATCATTTGATGAGCTGCGCCTCACCCTTCTTTTTTGCTGAGAGGCAGCGTAAATATAAACTCAGTTCCCACACCCTCAGTGCTTATCACATTTATATTCTCACCATGCGCCTGCACGATTTCTTTAACTATAGACAGGCCAAGTCCCGTACCGCGCTTATCCTTTCCGCGGGATAAATCACTCTTGTAGAAGCGTTCCCAGATCTTTGAAAGGCTGTCCTTTGGTATACCGATACCGTGATCCTTTACTGATATAAACACCTTTTCATTTCTGATACTCGTCTCAATCTTGATACTCGAATCATTATTTGAAAACTTCACAGCGTTGTCTATCAGGTTGTAAAGAATCTGCTGGATTTTGACCATATCACCGCGCACGAAAAGCTCTTTTCCGGTGAGCAGCAGGTCAAAGCTTAAGCCCTTTTCATTGCATTTACCCTCGAAGGTAAGGATTGTCGTGCGGATCATTGTATTGATGTCAAAATCGGCAATATCCAGATGTATGCCGTGATGACCGAACTGGTTCAGATCGATAAGACTCTTGGTGAGCTTATTAAGCCTCTCGGTCTCAAAAAGGATGATGTTTAAGTATTTATCCTGCATCTCAACAGGAATGGTTCCGTCCAGCATTGCCTCCACGTAGCCCTTTATCGAGGTAAGAGGGGAGCGAAAGTCGTGTGACACGTTGGAAACAAACTTGCGCTGATCCTCCTCAAGCGTATCTAGCTCCGTTGCCATGTAGTTTAGTGTGTTTGCCAGATAGCCGATTTCGTCATTGGAATGTACATCAATCTGGGCAGTGAAATCGCCCTTTGCATACTTCTTTGCGGTCTTTGTGATTTTGGAGATAGGACGGTAAATGGAGCGGCTCATCGTGACAAGCATAATAAATGCCACTACAAAAATGAGCGCTACAGTGTAAAAGGAGATATTCATAAAACCGTTTACACCTGCCGTGATATGGCTCATTGTCTTGTGAATGACTATGTAGCCGATATTCTGGTACGAGACATTTACCGGGGAAAATACGGACAGCATCCTATGCTTGAAGGAGCCGTAAAAATTTCCAATCATATAGTTGTCGCTGCCAAAATCGGTGACATCAAATCCATTTATCACTACAGGCTTAGAACTGTCATTTTGGATATCAATGCCTATTGACGGATCATCTGAGTCCATGAGCAGCTCACCGTCAGGGCTGACCACCCATACCTCGGCATCCATATAGTCGGCTACGATTTTCATGTGATTCTGGAAATCGCTAAGCGACATGGATGAACCAAAGTATTCACTGGCATAGTCACCTGCTATGATGGAGGCCTCCCTGTAGAGATTGGAAGCCTCCTGCTTTTCAATATAGTCTGTGGTGAGATGCTGTGTAAAGGTGCATATAATGAAAAAAGCGATGACACCGTAAATCAGGTAGCTGATTAACAGCTTAGAGTAGATGGTGTGCTTCATTATTATTTTACCTCAAACTTGTATCCGATACCCCAGACAGTTGCGATGCGCCAGGTTGGCTTGTCCTTGATTTTCTCGCGGAGACGCTTTACATGCACGTCGACAGTGCGGGTGTCACCGACATATTCATAGCCCCATATGTTGTCCAGAAGCTGCTCCCTTGTAAACACCTGATTTGGAGATGAGGCAAGAAAATATAATAGCTCAAGCTCCTTTGGCGGCATATCAATCTGCTGTCCGTCATAAGTGACAGAGTAGTTGGACAGATTTACAATAAGCCCCGGGTACTCCACACACTTGATATCTACGGAAGCATAGGCCTCCGGCTTTGCAGGCTGGAAACGTCTGAGCACGGCCTTGACTCTTGCCACAAGCTCCTTTGAGTCAAAGGGCTTGAGTATATAGTCGTCGGCGCCAAGCTCCAGGCCTAAAACCTTGTCAAATACCTCGCCCTTTGCGGAGAGCATGATAATCGGCACATCGGACTTTGCACGTATCTCACGGCATACCTGATAGCCGTCTATGCCCGGAAGCATGAGGTCCAAAAGAAGCATGTTTGGCTTGTAGTGCTCGAACGCGATAAGAGCCTGCTCACCATCATTTACGATTTTGGTGTCATAGCATTCCTTGGTCAGATATAGAGATATAAGCTCTGCTATATTGTTGTCGTCGTCTACTATCAGTATTTTCTGTTTAACAGCCATTTCTAATCTCCTTCTTAAAAATTATTTATATTCCGTAAAAGTACATTGTCGTTATTTAAAGGTTGCGATGGTTACTCCGGCATCGCCCTCACCAAACTCACCGAGATGGTATTCCGCAATAGTTTTTGTCCTCTTAAGGAGTCCATGAACAGCCTTTCGCAGTGCACCGGTGCCTTTTCCGTGGACAATGCGCACTGATGAAAGATGAGCGATATATGCGTCGTCCAAGTATTTATCTAAGAGAGCAAGTGCCTCATCCGTAGTCTTTCCAATCAGGTTGATTTCTGATGAAACTGACAGCGATTTGCTCATCTTTATCTTACTTCCGCTGCCGCCGTACTTCTTGGCAGGAGAGACATCGTCGTTTAAGAGCACGAGGTCATTAATATTAACCAGCGAGCGCAGTATACCCATCTGCACATACAAATCGCCCTTGGCATTTGGCAGAGTGTGGACGGTTCCCTTCAGATTGAGGGAGAGCACAAGCACAGAATCACCGATGCGCAGCTTCTTAGGCGCCTTGTGATTTGCCTTGGCAGTGTTTTTCTTGATGTCCGACAGCTTCTTTTCCTTGTCATTCATCTTGTCACGAAGGGCAGAGCGCTCCTTTTCCATCTGGCTCATAGGAGCCTGCCCCTGTCCGTATTTGTTGAAATTGCGGATGGTTTTGTCGGCAAGTTCCTTTGCATCCTGCAGTATCTTGTAGGCTTCCTCATTTGCCTCGCGTAAAATCTTGTCTTTGCTCTTGTCTATGCGCTCGTTTTTCTCTTCGAGCTGTTTCTTGAGCTTTTCAATCTCGGCCTTGTAGCTGTTGATTTCAAGCTGTTCCTTTTCGATGGTTTGTCGCTGTGACTCGAGGCTTGCAATCAGATCTTCAAAATCAAGGTCGTTATCATTAATTCTGCTTTTTGCATCCTCGATGATGTTTTCGTCCAGACCAAGCTTTGATGAGATTGCAAATGCGTTACTCTTTCCAGGAATACCGATTAACAGGCGGTAGGTAGGGCTTAAAGTCTCCACATTGAACTCACAGCAGGCATTTTCCACACCGTCTGTGGAAAGCGCATATACCTTCAGCTCACTGTAGTGTGTGGTGGCCATGGTGATGGCACCATACTGGTGCAGTCTGTTTAAAATTGAGATGGCAAGTGCCGCACCCTCTGTCGGGTCGGTTCCCGAGCAGAGCTCATCGAACAGGCAAAGGCTTCTGTCATCGGCTTTTTCAAGAATTTTTACGATATTGGTCATGTGAGACGAGAAGGTACTGAGACTTTGTTCAATACTCTGCTCATCGCCTATATCCGCAAAGACATCTTCAAAGATGGCGAGCTTTGACCTGTCAGCCGCAGGAATGTGAAGACCTGCCTGACCCATGAGAGTCAAAAGTCCGACAGTCTTTAGTGAAACCGTCTTACCACCGGTATTTGGTCCGGTGATGATGAGCTGCTTATAGTCCTCGCCGAGCCGTACATCTATAGGGACCACCTTTTTAGCATCCAAAAGCGGATGACGGCCCTTTCTGATATTGATATGCCCATCGGTGTTGAAATCCGGTGCCACACCGTTATATGATTTAGCCAGATTTGCCTTTGCAAAAATGAAGTCAAGCTCTGAAAGAATCTCATAGTCCTGCTCCAAGGCAGCCGCATTCATGGCAACCTTGTCGCTGAGCGCTGCAAGGATTTTTTCAATCTCCTCCTGCTCCTTTATGAAAAGCTCCTTGAGCTCGTTATTCAAATTGACGACAGCCATCGGCTCGATAAAAAGGGTAGAGCCGGTAGATGACTGGTCGTGCATCATGCCGGGTACATTGCCCTTTGCCTCAGCCTTTACAGGCAGACAATATCTGCCGTCGCGCATGGTCACAACCGCATCCTGCAGATATGTCCTCGTTGTGCTGTTGTTCATGAGCTTGGTGAGTTGCGCATGGATTCTGTCGTTCATGCCGCGTATGCTCTTTCTTATCTTAAAAAGCTCAGGACTCGCATCATCGGCAATCTCTTCCTCAGATAAAATGCACCTCTTAATCTCATCGCAGAGCGCAGAAACCGGTTCAATCCCTGCAAACAGACCGGAGAGTGAATCCTGCTTCTCATTATCCATGGCGCTTCTGCCATATGCCTTCACGCGCTTTGCAACCTCCAAAAGACTGCAGATGCGAAGAAGCTCGGTCGTATTCAGAGCACCACCGATATCAAGCCTCTTTAGGGAAGCATGTACATTGTGTATGCCAACGAAGGACACTCCGCTGTCCTTGTACAGGCGGCTTAGTGCATCGGCAGTGGTGGTCTGCAGATGTCTGATTTCGTATAAATCGGTGATAGGCTCAAGCGAAAGACACCTTTTCTTTGTCTCATCACATGCTGCGTAGCTGCTTAGCATGGTGAGGATTTTGTTATATTCCAATGTTTTGTAAACTTTTTTATTCATTTCTATATCCTTATATTTCGGTAGTTAAATATTAAATTTATATTTACTGTATAGCTTATCATATTATAGCTGAAAATCTTCAAAAAAACCATAATAAATATGTATTAAATGATAATTACAAGATGATAATATAAAGTTTAATACATAACGAACCGGTTTGTTAAACGAGCCAAAAAGTACGGGCTTGCAGCAGTCCGGCGGGTACATGCCACAAGGGCGTACTCAAAAAATATGGTTGCAACGCAATATAATTCAGAATATAATGTAAGATAGTAACTAAAGACATCTAATCAGGGTGACAATATGGAGCAATTTATCAGAGAAAAGATAAAGGATAAACCGCTGAATAAAAAAAGACTTGCAAAAAAAGCAGGCACAGCAGCACTCTGCGGAGTGGCATTTGCAGTGGCTGCAAGCATTGTTTTTGCTATATTTCTGCCGGTTATCAACAGACAATCAAAAAAAGCTTCAGATGGAAAAAATAATAATGATGTGCAGATAGCCACACAGCAGCCTGGCATAGATGACAGCAATGATGCATATAGTGAAAATGGTACACAAAGCACAGAGTCCGGCACTTCTTCGGAGCCGTCTTTGCAGACCTATCAGCCTACACTCGCAGATTATCAGGCAGTGCAGAACCAGCTCTACAGCGTGGGCGCTTCGGCCTCGAAATTTGTAGTAGGAGTCACGGGTGTGACAGATGCCACTGATATTTTCAACAATTCCTATGAGACCGAGGGTCAGGGAGTGGGAGTGATACTGAGGGACAATGGAAAGCAGCTAATCATTCTGACAGAGAAAAATGTAGTGGATAAGGCGGATAAGCTTAGTGTAACCTTTGTAAACGACATGATGGCTGATGCTGCGCTGGTCAAGTATGACAGCAATACAGGTATAGCAATCATTTCCGTGGATAAGTCACTTCTGGACGACGCCACAACAGGGGCTATAGCGGTTGCGGAGCTTGGTAATTCAAATATCGTTTCAAGAGGAGCATCTGTCATTGCGCTTGAGGCAAACTATGCTATTCTCACAGGTCTTGTAACGTCAACAACCAACGAGCTGTCGGCGCAGGACAACAATTATTCGGTGCTCACCACAGATATCGCAAGCAACAAGTTGCAGAGCGGTATACTGATTAATACAGATGGTCAGGTCATAGGGCTTTCGCTTCAGGATTTCAATCCGGCGGAGGAGAACAATACGCTCACGGCTGTCAGCATAAGCGACCTGTCACCTGTCATTGAAAAGCTCGAGAGCGGAGCAGATGTGCCGTACATAGGCATCACCTGTACTACAGTTACAGAAAAAATAGCAAACAGATATAACATCCCAAAGGGTGTTTATATAAAGCAGGTTACCATGGATTCACCGGCATTTGTCTCGGGGCTTCAAAGCGGAGATGTGATAGTTGCGGTAAACAATACAGATGTGTCGAATGTGTCCGCGTACAACAAACAGCTTATGCAGCAAAAGCCTGAGGATACCTGCAATCTGAAAGTAAAGAGAAAAGGAAGCAACGGCTACACGGAGATTACCTGTCAGGTGAAAATCGGAGTGATGAATTAGCCGAAATAGGAGGATATATGAAGTATATTTCAACTCTCCGCGAGGGAGAGAGAATCAATGAGATTTTTTTATGCAAGAGCAAGCAGACAGCCATGACCAAAAGCGGAAAGCCTTATGACAATGTTATCCTGCAGGATAAGACAGGCACGCTGGATGCCAAGATATGGGATGTGGGCTCAGTAGGCATTGAGGAATTTGATGCAATGGATTACATAGCCATAACCGGTGATATCACAAGCTTTCAGGGCAATTTGCAGTGTTCCATAAAGCGTGCGAGAAAGGTAAACGAGGGAGAATATGACCCTGCGGATTATCTGCCGGTCAGCGATAAGGATGTCGAGGTCATGTATAAGGAACTCATGGGCTTTATCGGCTCTGTAAAGAATCAGTACCTGTCACAGCTCTTACATAGCTTTTTTGACAATAAGGAGTTTGAGCGCCGTTTCAAGTTCCATTCAGCCGCAAAGAGCGTGCACCACGGCTTTGTAGGAGGTCTTTTGGAGCATACACTCGGTGTGACGAAGAACTGTGATTATTTTGCAAAAATGTATCCGGTTTTAAACCGTGACCTGCTTCTTACAGCAGCCATTTTCCATGATATCGGAAAATTAAAGGAGCTTTCTACTTTCCCGGAGAATGACTATACAGACGCTGGTCAGCTCCTCGGACATATCATGATTGGTGCAGAGTGGGTAGGCGATGCGATTAAGAGCATCGACGGCTTCCCGGTAGTGCTCGCAAACGAGCTGAAGCACTGCATACTTGCCCACCACGGCGAGCTTGAGTTTGGCTCTCCGAAAAAGCCGGCACTTGTCGAGGCACTGGCACTTAGCTTTGCAGACAACATAGATGCCAAGATGGAGACCTTCAGGGAGCTGCTTGTAAATGTGCCTGAAAACGATACAAAGTGGCAGGGCTACAACAGATTTATGGAGACAAATTTCCGCAGAACAAGTGTGTAAAAAGGCGGACAATATTAATCATAAATGAGGGGCAAAATACCTTTTGACCCTCATATCATTATATACATAAATAATAAAGAAGAGAAAAGCATGAAAAAAAATGACATATTTGAACTTGAAATAACAGATATGGGAACAGACGGCGAGGGTATCGGACATTATGATGGCATGACCTTTTTCGTAAAGGATGCACTGATTGGTGACGTCATAACAGCCCGCGCAACAAAATTAAAGAAAAACTATGGCTACGCAAGAGTGGAAGAGATTAAGACCCCTTCCACTTTTCGCGTTGAGCCGCAATGTGAGCTGCACAAGAGGTGTGGAGGCTGCCAGATACAGGCGCTCTCCTATGAAAAGCAGCTTGAATTTAAAAATAATAAGGTGCGCAACAATCTCATGCGTATAGGTGGATTTTCCGAGGCAAAGCTGGACAGTAAAATGCAGCCGCCTGTTGGCGCAGACAATCCATACCGCTACCGCAACAAGGCACAGTTTCCGGTGGGATATGACAGGGATGGCAATATAGTGACAGGCTTTTATGCATCGCGAAGCCACAATATCATCCCGGTCGAGGACTGCAGGCTTGGGGTGCCGCAAAACAAAGAGATACTGGATATCATAAAGGAATGGATGAATGAGTGCGGCATCACACCGTATGACGAGAACACGCACAAAGGGCTCGTGCGCCATGTGCTTATCAGATATGGTTTTACATCAAAGCAGATTATGGTGTGTCTTGTGATAAATGGGGACAGTCTTGAAGCAAAACGCCGAGCCGGGAATGCAGCAGATATACTGTGCGAAAGACTCTCAAAAATCGATGGAATGACTTCGATTTCCTACAATATCAACAAGGAAAACACAAATGTCATCCTCGGCAAAAAGACGGTCTGCATATGGGGCAGACCATATATTGAGGACACCATCCATCTGCTTTCTTACCCTGATTTCACACCACAGGGGACAGGCATCACATATCAGATTTCTCCACAGTCGTTCTATCAGGTAAACCCGAAGCAGACAGAAAAGCTCTACAGCACGGCACTTGCATTTGCAGGGCTCACAGGAAATGAAAATGTCTGGGATCTCTACTGCGGTATCGGTACCATATCGCTCTTTTTGTCACAGAAGGCAAAGCAGGTATACGGAGTGGAAATAGTGCCTCAGGCAATCGAGGATGCCAAAAACAATGCGAAGCTAAATGGCATCACAAATGCACAGTTTTTCGTAGGAAAGGCTGAGGAGGTGCTTCCGCAGTTTTATGAGAATGCAAAGAAAACAGAGAATATCACTGATGATACAAAAACCACCGGACGTACAGATATGCTTCGCCCGGATGTGATAGTCGTTGACCCTCCAAGAAAGGGCTGTGATGAGAAGTGCCTGGACACAATGCTTGCTATGTCACCGGAGAGGATTGTATATGTGAGCTGCGATTCGGCAACATTGGCAAGGGATTTGAAGATACTGTGTGAGGAGAAGTATGAACTCATAAAGTGGCAGGCATTTGATCAGTTTTCTCATACGACACATGTAGAAAGTATTTGCCTCCTCGAGCGGGTGAGCAACTGAACTGGTTTAAAAGAATATGGTCGCAGATCGACGTAGGACACTCAAATGATTATATTTTCTTTCATATGCGAAAAGCAGACGGCACATATATTTCAGTGCTCGACCATGGCAGGATAGTGGATTCAGTGCACAATGGCAGAGTATTTTATGTGATGATTATGGACTTAAAGTCATTGCAGAGGCACTATGGAGACTGCCTGGAGCTGGTGGAAAAGTAGAAAAAGCAGATTGTGAACACATGCGTTCACAATCTGCTTTTTTAATAGTGCATACACAATTTATTTATCCGAATAAATCACATTTCCACCGCATACGGTGTACTTAACCTTACCGGTCAGTTCCATGCCGGTAAAAGGTGTGTTTGATGATTTTGATGCATATTCGCATGGTACCCATTTTTCGTCAGGATCAAAGATGACAAAATCTGCAGCAGCACCCTCTGAGATAGTACCGTAAGGCATGTGGTACAGTCTGGCAGGGGTGATAGTCATCTTTTCCAAAAGCTCAAGCATGCTCAGATGGCCCGGTTTGACAAGGCTTGTGATACCAAGAGCAAGAGATGTCTCAAGACCGATGATACCGCTTGGTGCTTCGGTTACAGGCTTTGATTTTTCCTCGGCGCTGTGAGGCGCATGATCTGTTGCGATAAGGTCTATTGTGCCATCGATAAGTCCATCTATAATCTTTTGACGGTCTGCTTCAGTGCGCAGAGGCGGATTCATCTTGGCAAGGGTGCCGTGCTCTAAGACAGCATCCTCAGTCAGCGTGAAGTGATGAGGAGTAGCCTCGGCATGGAGCCTTGCACCAAGCTTTTTGTAGGTGCGGACTATATCAACAGATACACCGGAGCTGATGTGCTGTATTACAACATCAGCACCACTGCGCAGCGCAAGCAGACAGTCTCTTGCGACGAGAGTCTCCTCAGCGATGGATGGTGAGCCGTAGATACCGAGAGCGTCAGATACTTTTCCGTGGTTGATGCCGTTGTTTTTGATAAATGCAGGGTCCTCCTCATGGAGACTTATCGGCATATCCAGCTTTGCAGCATTTTGCATGGCTCTGTAGCAGAAAGCAGCATTTGTAAGCGGGATGCCGTCATCGGTAAAGCCACATGCTCCGGCTTCCTTTAAAGCTGCCATGTCAACCTCATCCTGTCCTTTGAGGGAGTGCGATATTGCAGCGGCCTGATACATACGGATTTTTTCCTGCTTTCCACGTGTGAGGTTGTCCTTTAGAGTATCCACATTGTCTACTGTAGGCTTTGTGTTTGCCATGCACACGACAGTTGTGAAGCCACCCTTTGCGGCAGCCAGGGAACCGGTGTGGATATCCTCCTTGTATGTGAAGCCCGGATCACGGAAATGCACATGTGTGTCGATAAGTCCCGGTCCGACAATCATTCCGGCTGCATCTATTATTTCTTCTTTTTCAGTTGCAGCAGCGTCTGACGCACATGAGATGTCAGGTGCTATTTTTACTATTTTCCCATCTTTTACAAGTATATCCATCTGTTCGTAGAGACCTGAAGCAGGGTCTGCTACAATGCCGTTTTTTATTATCATGATAATCCTCCTGTAGATTGTACTTATTTTCTGATATATCCTAGTATAACAGTTTTAAACGAACTACACCATATCACTTGCATATTTTACCGGTAGTACAAGAAAATAATAATTACTGTTCACACCTAACAGTGTGACCAGCAACGATTACATCCCATTTAAGTAAATGATATAGTTATTTAGAAAACGTTATCATAGTATAATGGAGAAGCACGAATTTGCAAACAAATTTCGTAACGGTTCAGTACCTTCAACAAATTTCGTAATTGTTCAGTGCCTTCATAGCTGCGAGCCGCAAGCGCATTAGAATCAGCAGCGCAGAATAGTTAACCAATTTCAAACAAAAGTGAAAATTGAAAATGGGTCGCAATCATAATCGTTTGTATATATGGACAATAGAAAATTTTATAGATATAATATGATTTAAGGGATCTTGAACTGGATACCTTTTGACCCTCACATCATTTTACTAAGTAGGACTAAATTGGCATAATGTACAATAGCCATAGGTTGATAGCATAGTAGGCAGACCTTGGGGAGCTGTAATCCATAAAACTTTTAAAACAGCACCCAAAATTCAGCCCAAAAGCCGGAAAAATTGCGAGAAAAGTAGCTGAAACCGCAGAAATCTCCAAAACAGCACCTAAAATTCAGCCCAAAAGCCGGAAAAATTGCGGGAAAAAGTAGCTGAAACTGCAGAAATCTCCAAAACAGCTCCTAAAATTCAGCCCAAAAGCCGGAAAAGTTGCGGGAAAAAGTAGCTGAAATCACCATAAATCACAAAACAACTAAAAAAATTAAAGGGAGAAAACAATGAGCTTAATAAAAGGTATACATCACGTATCAATGAAGTGCAGCAGCACAGAGGAATATGAAAAGACAATAGATTTCTACAAAAACATTCTGGAAATCCCGGTTGCAAGGGAATGGCAGGCAGGAATCATGCTTGATACCGGAAACGGAATTGTTGAGATTTTTAACGATGGAGATGATGCACCGGGCAAAGGTGTGATTCGTCATTTCGCATTCGCAACAGATGATGTGGATGCGTGTGTAGAGGCTGTAAAAGCAGCAGGATACGAGGTATTTATCGAGCCGAAGGATATAGAAATCGCATCAACACCGGCATTTCCGGCGCGCATAGCATTCTGCAAAGGACCACTTGGCGAGGAAATTGAGCTGTTTGAGGAAAAGTGATAGGACGTATTAATGGTTTTATAAGGGTATTATGCTATGGGAAAAACTCCAATTAAGCACACGCTTGCAGGCTATATTATAAAAAAAACAGACACCGAAGGATACCGGTCAGGAAAACTAACCGGAGAAAAACATTTGAACAAAATAACAGAAATGATGGAATTTGTTGGTGGACGCCGGAAACTAATCGATCAGGCAAGGTTCATAGAGAATAATACACAAGCAGGCCATGATGGGAAGATAAGAATTAGTTGGATTCAGGTCAACAGCGATATTAAGAAAATTGATTGTGATGTCAGCAGCATACCGGAGCTGTGTCGGCTTGAGAGTGTTGAGGATTCAAGAGCAAAACAGCTAAGATTGATAGAGTCTGTAAAGCAGTGGAAATCAGAGGTTGGTGACTGCGATTGGATATGCAGATATTATGATGATATTTTGGGGCGTCTGGAAGCCGGAAAGAGTGTCACAGAGGCTGAGGAGGATATGCGTTTTAAGTGTATCAATGCTATAACAAGAATAAAGGAGCCTGTGTGGGAGCGTGTTTTTAGTGCAAAGGTTTTTAATGATTCAAAGAAATTTGAAAAATGCTATCGACAAAAGATGGTATCAATTCTGACTAAATATTCTCCATATTATGAGAAGGATATGGAGGATTATGATACAGAGGGAGAGGAAGATGATGCCAAAGAGGATAAAAAGAAGTCGGGGCTTGAAATTTTGAAGATGCATGGCATTATGTCATATGCACAGACAATGGAATGGAAGGGACCATTGTCATATAGAATTGATGATACATATGTTATTGATACGTCAAAGCAGATTTATGGAACCATTATTAATACGCAGACACTTGAGCATGCAAGTCCGGTTTCGCTTGCAGGATGCAAAAGAATTATGACTATAGAAAATAAGGCTAACTATGAAAGTATGCAATATGATGAGAATACCTTGTATATTTTTTGTCATGGTTATTTTACTCCTAAGGAAGTGTATTTTCTAAAGAAATTAAGCCTTATTGTATCTAAGGAATGTGAGTTCCTACATTGGGGAGATATGGATTTTGGAGGGATAAGCATATTCTTGTTTATTAAGGATAGAATTTTTGAAAAACTAATGCCTTATAGAATGGGGGTAACGGATTTTGAGGAAGCATTAAAAAAAGACGCGGGAATACCACTTAAGGCTTCAACTAGGGAAAAACTTCAAAAAAAGGACGCAGGATTGCTTGCTGAATTAAAAGAAGCAATTCTTGAATCGGATAAAACAATAGAGCAGGAAAGGCTCTTATGAGGCTGATTCGGAAAACTCTAAATACACATATATATTTGACAAATCAAAGTATAAAGGTATATACTAGCCGAGTTAAGCAATTTAATCAGGCTTTAAAATAATTATAATTAAAATGATGATTTTACGAAAGGAGTGCAACTATGAGCTGGAAAACAACCACACTTCACCTCATGAAAGGTAACTGTTTAGCTGTTTACAGGGATAGTGCGCTCTTTTTTAGGTAAACAGCTTAAATAAATTAAGTTAAACTCAAGTTAAAATAAAACTGAAACGCACTATCTCCTGTTCAAAATATTTAAAGACAACTGTTTTGAAAAGGAGATTTTTTATGCGTAAATTTAATATTAAAGCACAGATACATAAATTGTACACGCTGACCACGGTAGGATATTTCAGGATAGCAGGGGCTTCATGGGTTGCACTTCTTGCGCTCAGAGGTTTTTCAATGTTTGAGATAGGAATGTTAGAAAGTATATTTCACATAGTAAGCAGCAGCTTTGAGATACCATCAGGGGTTGTTGCAGATGTGTTCGGAAGAAAGAAAACAATGGTGCTTGCAAGTCTGGTAAGTTTTGTATCGGGACTTTTTATGATACTGTCTAACAATTTCTGGTCAGTTGCATTTGCTATAGGCTTTAGCGCCTTAAGCTACAATCTCGAATCAGGCACACGTGAAGCTTTGGCATATGATAGTTTAAAATTTGCCGGTCAGGAGGAAAAATATAATAAATTTGCATCAACTGAAATGATGTTGTATAGGATAACAAGCTCCACAGCTACTTTGTGCGCAGGTTTTGCGCTGTGGCTTGGTTACAGAAAGGCATATGCCTTTGATATTGTATTCAGCCTCATAGCAATAGGAATTGCGTGCAGTCTGAATGAAGTATCTGTGTCAAATAATGAAAATACGGATAACAAAGAAAACAATAACCCAAATGCAAATAAAAATGCGAAAATAGGATACCGGCTCAAAAATGTCATTACAGAAAGCTGGCATTTCATGATCACAAATAAAAAGGTCAGAAGTATCATGGTTATAAATGCAATTATAGGGGCGGTTTCAACCTTGGTACTATTCTTTTTACAGGCGAAGCTGCCCCTTGCAGGATTAAATGATGCGCTGCTTGGACCGGCACTTTTTGTAATGGGACTTGGAGCGGCATTTGGTGCAAAAGCAGCCGGATTTTTTCCAAAATGGAAATATAAAAAATACATTATCATCAGTAGTATAGGTGTTATATTTGCATTTGCAATGGTATTTACAGAACTGCCATATATTATGATACTGGGTGGATTTGTGGGCTCTTTTTTTGATGATTTTATAGAAGTGCGCACGGATATTATACTCAATGAAATGATACCGTCAGAGCAGAGAGCCACACTCATTTCAGTTAATTCATTTATGTTTTCAATCGTTATGATTGTAATGTCAACACTTATGGGAAGCAT
>ERZ772870.410-NODE-410-length-47117-cov-20.213633_pt1 | contig 47117 bp, 40 predicted proteins | sample MGYA00511376_ERZ772870 | MGnify/ENA primary metagenome ERZ772870 (study PRJEB29015, sample SAMEA2737719) | human gut metagenome | biome: human gut; feature: human-associated habitat; material: faeces | place: China | collected 2012 ... | reverse complement strand
GATTTGGCTCGCGATTCCTCCGGCATTAAAATGCCTGCGGAATGGAGATTATTATAATGAAAAAAGGATTTAAATATGGCTTGATTGGTCTGGTTTTATTATTTATGTATGCACCGATTCTGATTCTGGCAGTCTACAGCTTTACGGATGCTGCCAATATCGGACCGTTCCGGTCTTTTTCCGTGCATAATTATGTGACACTTTTTATGACACCGGAGCTGTTAAACATGATTTTAGGCTCAGTGATTTTAGCGGTGGGCAGTGGTTTGATTGCAACAATTCTTGGTACATCGGGTGCAATTGGTGCATTTTATTCTAAAAAAAGAGTGAAAACGGCAATGAGTGCGCTCAATCAGGTGCCGGTTGTCAATGCAGATGTTGTAACCGGATTTTCAATGTGTATTCTGCTCGTGGTTGTGTTCGGTGTGAGCAAGGATACATATATTCCACTGGTACTGGGACATGTGGTTTTGAGTGCGCCGTTTGTTTATCTGGCAGTAGTGCCGAAGTTAAAGCAGATGGACCCGAGCATTTACGAAGCGGCGCTCGATTTGGGGGCAACACCGTTTTATGCGCTGGTCAAAGTGATTATTCCGGAAATTGCATCGGGAATTTTATCAGGGTTTGTCATGGCAATCACACTTTCACTGGATGATTATTTTGTTGCAACCTATACGAAACCGGCAACCTTTGATACGATTAGTACTTATGTAGTAAATGCGACAAAGGGTTCACAGACAGAGATTAAGACGGCACTGTGGGCGCTGTCTACGATTATCTTTTTGGTCGTTGTTGTGGTTGAACTTGTATTAAATCTGGCACCGGCAAAGAAGGCAGCAGGAGAGGAGACTGAAATTGATGAGTAAACGGTATAAGCGGCTGTTGTCCGTCATAATTTCCATTGTACTGCTGGCAGGCATCGCAACAGCAGTGGGGGCAGTTGATATTTTTTCTTTAAAAAACAGTGAGCAGGCGGCAATGGCATCGGATTCGGATACTATCATCCTGCGTGTGTGTAACTGGGAAGAATACATTGATACCGGGGACTGGGACGAAGCGATAGAATTGGACAGCGGTGAAATTAAGGGTGAAAATTCTATTGTAAAGGATTTTGAAGACTGGTATTATCAGATTTACGGTAAAAAAGTTGTGGTCGAATATAGCACCGTCGGAACAAATGAAGAATTATATAATATGCTGACACTCGGCGATGAGTATGATTTGATATGTCCGTCGGAATACATGATTATGAAGCTGATGGCTGAGGGCTGGCTGGAACCGTTTTCAGAGCAGTTCTTTGATAAAAATGTAACAGAAAATTATTACACACGCGGCGTTTCACCGTTTATCCGCAGTACCTTTGATGAAAATACGATTAACGGGGAGGCATGGAGCCGTTACGCCGCCGGGTATATGTGGGGCATTACAGGGATTGTATACAATCCGGAGGAAGTCACAGAAGAGGAAGCTTCTACGTGGAAAATTATTTCAAATGACAAGTTTAAACGGCAGATTACGATTAAGGATAATGTCAGGGATTCAATGTTTGCGGCGGTCGGTGCGATAAAGTCGGATAAGCTGTTGTCGTCTTCCTTTTTAAATGCCGCAGATTATAAAGAACGTCTGTCGGCAGAAATGAATGATACATCTGAAGAAACGATTGAGCAGATTCAGGAGTATTTGCAGGCAGTCAAAGACAATGCCTACTCTTTTGAAACGGACAGTGCAAAAGCCGATATGATTACCGGAAAAGTGGTAGCGGGCTACCAGTGGTCGGGCGATGCCGTGTATACGATGGATCAGGCAGAAAAAGATGATTTTTATCTGGATTTTGCAGTGCCAAGAGAAAGCACGAATCTGTATTTTGACGGCTGGTGCATGTTAAAGAACGGCATTAAAGACAGCGCAGAGAAAAAGCAGGCGGCAGAAGGGTTTATCAATTTCCTTTCAAAGCCTGAAAATGCAGTCCGCAATATGGATTATATCGGATATACGTCCGTGATTTCCGGCGGGGACAGTCCGGTGGTCTATGACTATATTAAATGGAATTACGGCGCAGAAGACGGAGGGGAAGATACCGTGACCTATCCGCTCGGTTACTTCTTTTCCGGTGATACGGAAGATAAAAAGTATATGCTGACGGTTCCGGCAGAACAGACACACCGCCAGTTATCCGCGCAGTATCCAACCGAAGAAATGATAGAGCGCAGTGCGGTCATGAGTTATTTTGACACAGAGGAAAATGCGCGTATCAATCAGATGTGGATTAATGTGCGTTGTTATAATATTGAAAATGTACCGGTATGGGCATGGATTGTAACAGGACTTGTCATTGCGGGATTGATTGCACTTGTGGTAAGAAAGCATTTTAAAAAGAAAGTATACATAAAATAAAAATGATTGCATGAAAAAAGCAGATAACGGGAATCGAACCCGCCTTTCCGGCTTGGGAAGCCAGCGTTCTACCGATGAACCATATCTGCATGGAAATCATTATAGCACATTGACTTTAAAATTCAAGTTGAAATTCAATTAAAAAATCCGGCAGAAAACCGGTTGGCAGGCTGAAATATCAGACCTTTCAACCGGCGTCTGCCGGATTTTTACTTTATGAAACTTCGCCTACGGCGGATATTAGCAACCGAAGTAAAAAAACTTGCAAATTACGCTAAATAACTCGGAACAGCTATTAAAGTTAAAACACATAAAATTATTGCCTCCTTGTTTTTCGTTTATTTGTATCAGCTGATTACAAATGAATTGTAACAATTTTGTAACATTTGAGCAATAGGAGGTTACTGGAAAAAGACTTGACAGATAACGTGTAGTGTAATAATATAAATAAAAAGATATTATATGACATATAATATCATGCAACAAAATAATAAAAAGAAACGGAGACAGAAATGATTTTTCAGATTGGTTCGGCACTGCTGGATGCCTGTGTTCTGTCTGTTCTGGAGCGGGAAGATATGTATGGATACATCCTGACGCAGAATGTTAAAGAGGTTGTGGATATTTCAGAATCCACGTTATATCCGGTACTGCGCAGACTGCAAAAGGAAGCATATCTTGTCACCTATGACCAGCCGTTTGCAGGAAGAAACAGACGGTATTATCAGATTACGGACAAGGGCAGAGAGCAGCTTGCAATGTACAGGAAAGAGTGGATTGCATACAAATCCAATATTGACAGAATATTGACAGGAGAGGAAAAGCAATGACGAGAGAAGAATATTTAGATATTTTACAGAATAACCTGCATGGTATTCCGCCGCAGGAAGCAGAAAATATCATGGAATATTACCGGGAATATTTTGATGATGCCGGTGTAGAAAATGCGGAAAAAGTAATGCAGGAGCTGGGCGCACCCGAACAGCTTGCAAAAAGGGCGGCGGCAGATGCTGCCGCGGAAAATGGATTTGCAGGCGCAGCAGGTTCCGGACAGAATCCGGGCTTTGGAAGTGATAACGGACAGACAGCCGTAAAGAAAAAGCATACGGCGGCAGGCATTACATTGGCGGTGATTACTTCCCCAATCTGGGCAAGTCTTTTACTGGCGGTAGTCTGTGTGCTGTTTGCGGTGGTGATTACCGTTGCGGCAGTGGTGCTGTCATTGGGATTTGCGGCGGCGGTCATGGTAGCTGCCGGATTATTTACCGTGGGAACAGCACTTGTTACTGTGTTTTTACATATACCGACAGCGGTTATGCTGATTGGTGCGGGACTGGTGAGCGTAGGACTGGGACTGCTTGCGGCGCTGCTGACATATGGATGCGTTATAGGAATTAAAAAGTTTGTGATGTGGATTTCTAATAAAGAATGGAGAAATGCGAAAATCCATAAATCAAAGATTTTAGCATAACAGAATTGTGCCGCAGGCGTCACAATTCTGAATTTATCGCAGAACTGAATAAATTCAGTCCGCGGTTCCTTGTGCATTAAAATGCCTGCGGAATGGAGAAGAAGATGAAAAAATGGATAAAGATTACAGGAATAACAGCCGCCGTGTGTATCGGCGCGGGATTGATTTGTTTTGTATCGGGCGTTTTTGCGGGTGCAAAGAGCGGTGTTTTTATTTCAAGACGCGGTATTGAACTGGAAGGCAGTGCTTATTCTGATGAGCGCTATGGCATTTCACAAATCAAAGACATCGAGATTGAAGCGGATGATGCCAAAGTTGAAATAAAGCCGTCACAGGATGATACCTTCGGTTACAGCGTGACCTATGAGGATACACACAGCACACCACAGGTTACGGTTGACAATGGGAAAATCCGCATAGAGGAAAAAACAAGCGGAGGATTTTGGATTTTAGACTTCGGTTTTGCCGCGTTGTTTGAAAACCGGGAAAATGTAGTGACGGTCTATGTGCCGGAAAAAGCAGCCCTTGATACGGTAAAAATTGATACGTCAAACGGAAAAGTGACAGCCGATGCCTGGTTTACGACACAGAATCTTAATGTACAGTCGGACAATGGCAAAATTGAACTGATGCAGATGATTTGCGAGAAAAATGCGCAGGTGCATTGCAGTAACGGTAAAATAACGGTAAATGCAGAATTTAAGGGCGAGAGCCTTTTTTCAAGCAATAACGGCAATGTAGAGCTTGCCGGAGCATGGGAGGGAACGGTGACCTGTAAAACCAATAACGGTAAAATACAGGTAACGGCGCCAAAGCCGGAAAGTGCGTACCGCGTGGAAGCACACACCGACAACGGCAGTGTCTATGTCAATGACAATAAAGTGTTAAATCCTTATACCGCACAAAATACACAGGCAGATACGAACCTGTATGCAGTCAGCAATAACGGCTCGGTACGGCTGGAATTTGCAAATTAAAAAATGTAAATAAAAAAGGCAGATAAGAAATCCGTAAAAGTGGTTTCTTATCTGCTTTTTGTGATTTATAATACAGAATCTTTTTTATAACGGGAAATGACCAGTGCTGCGCTAAATGCCGCAAAGGCAAACAAAAGCTGGATTCCCAGATACATGGCATAGGTCTTTAACTCACCGGAAGTTCCTGTATACTGTGTACAAAGCTCATCGGTGCGGATATACCAGTAGGCAGGAAGAAAGTGTGCCGCCTTTATGACATTTTTTCCTAAGAATTCCATTGGAATAAAAACACCGCATAAAAATGACATGCACAGCCCGATAACATTAGACCACATATTTAAAATGTTCGGATTGTAAGCCAAAAAGCTGATAAGGTAGGTAATGCCGACAGAAACCAGCAGGAATACAAAACTGTTGATAACCAGCATCAGTCCCCGTACCGACAGCAGCCCTTTTCCACAGACCGCCAAAGCCAGCACCATAAAAACAAGCCATAATAAAATGCTGTATGTCAGGCAGGCAAGGGCAAGCGCCGTATTGTAGTGGACGGCGGATACGGCACTGCACCGTATCCGGTAGTTGACATTTTTTTCACGGAAAATCAGCAGCAGTCCGCCAAGGCTTGTAATGACAGTAACAATAAAAATGTACGGAAGATAGTGAAAATAGCGTTCAATATTTTGAACGGTAATCTGCACATCGTCCTGCCGGGTATCGGAAAGCAGTGTTGTTTCCTCTACAGAACCGATACAGTCGTAAGTAAGCCGCGCGGCTTCATCGCAGGAATATCCGGTATTTCTGAAATTAAAAAATACATTGAGAAAGGTGTCAATGCTGTTATCCAAAAAGTAAGCATAACTGCTGTTTTGTTGTTTCACATTTTTAAGTGAATCCGGATTTTCAGAAAAGCCGTCAGGGATAATCAGCACATAATCCACATTTCTGAAAAATAATTCATCAGCAATCGCTTCGTTGTCGTCTTTTATAGAAGTGAGGTTCTGTGTTCTGTCAAGGTAATTATACAGCACGCGGCTTTCATCTGTATTGTCATGGTCGAACACGGCAACCGTCAGCCTTTTTGCGGTAAAAAGAGTGTCGGTATTTTCAGACATGGTATTTGCCATAATCACACTGATAGCGGCAAAAGCAATAACATACAGCAGTACCGAAGTAATCTGTCTGCGCAGTGATTTATAAAAAGCTTTAAAGACTTGCATAATCAGACCTCCTTAATATCAGACCGGAAATAAAGCACAGCACCAGTGTCATGACAGCCAGTATGCCCATATTGCGCGCAAAGCGGGTCAGGGAAGGATACATATTTAATGCGTACAGACTGTCCGAAATCAGTGCCGCCGGATTTATGCGGTTAAACAGCGGGCAGATATGTTCTATCCAATCTTTCATGGTTGCCGCCATAAGTCCGGCAAAAAATGAGTTGACCATCATAAATACAAGGGCAATGCCCATTTTAATGTGCATACTGCATTTAAAGGCGATTCCGATAAAAACACCGGCGGCAAGGGAAAAAAGCGTACCCATAAGTGCTGTGGCAAAGGAAAGTCCTAAGCGGTTTCCGAAATCCAGCTTTAAAATCACAGTCAGATAGAAAAACAGTAAAAAAACACCGACGGTCTGAAGCACAAAAGCGGCAGCGAGGTCACTTAAAATCATGACGGACTTGCGTGTCGGTGCACATTCACGGCGCATGCCAAGGCTCGATAAGTTGGCAAGGGCAGTGCCGATACATTCTACACCGGAAGATACACTCATCAGACAGCACATCGCAATCAAAGCATAAAAATACTGCATATACGGGTCGTAGGAAGCATCTGCCAGAGAAATTTCACTGCCGTAGGAGTGACGTTTGGATAAAAAATCAATGGAATCGACCAGCTTTTCAGGGTGTTCTGCGGCAATTTTTTCAAATACACTGCTCTGGGTGCAGTATTGGGATAAAAAAGACTGCATCAGGGTCTGTTCCATGCCGTTTTCTGCAACGGTCAGGTGCGGTGTGGCATCAACAAAAAAAATGCCGGTGGCTTTATTTTCCTTTAACATTGCGATGGCAGTGTCTTCATCGGTAAAGGTCAAATCAAATAAGGCTTTTTCGTCTGATTTTTCAACTTCTTTTAAGACCGTTTCAAAGGCAGTATTTTCATGAACCGTCACGACAGCGGCAGGAATTGTGTTTAATTCCAGCTCAGTGCCGTTTAGAAGCCTGCCAAAGCCCAGGTAAAAGAATGTGCCTAAGATAAGTGGAAAAGCCAATGTCCAAAAGGTCAGGTCCTTTTGAAGAAATATACTTTTCAGCCTGTATAAAAACAATCGTAAAAACATTATAAACCTCCTCTCAATGTAAGTTAATCTCTTAATTCGCTTCCGGTAATTTCAAGGAAAACATCATTTAAAGTCGGAAGTTCCGAATAAACGCGCCCAAAGGCAATGTTTTCCTCCTGTAAGTAAGACAGAAGATGAATCAGGTTGTGGCTGCCGCCACTGCACTGTACGGTCAGTCTGTTATTTTCATAAGAAACGTCATAGACATGGTTAAGCTTGCGGACTGCCTCAAGCTGTGTATCGGTCAGCTCTAAAATTTCTACGGTTAAAGTTTCGCTTTTTTTAATGAGCTGTTTTAATTCGGTGGCAGTACCGTTTGCAAGGTTGCGTCCCTTATCCATAATCACAATGCGCGAACAGATTTGTTCCACTTCTTCCATATAATGGGATGTGTAAATAATGGTTGCGCCTTCTTCGTTTAATTTTAAAATGCCCTGTAAGATTTTATTACGGCTCTGTGGGTCTACGGCAACGGTCGGTTCATCCAGCAGAATCAGCTTCGGCTTGTGCGCAATGCCGCAGGCGATGTTTAAACGGCGGAGCAGTCCGCCGGAGAGTTTTTTGGGATAAAATTTTACAAAATCCGAAAGTCCCGCAAATTCAACCGCCTCTGCAACATATTGGCGGCGAAGCCTCTTATCTTTAATGTATAAGCCACAGAAATAATCAATATTTTCCTGTACGGTCAGTGTGTCAAAAACGGCGACATTCTGAAAGACAACGCCGATATTGCGCTTTAAATCATAGCTGTCGGGCTTCATAGGTTTTCCAAAGACCTCGATTGAACCTTTATCGTATGCCAGCAGGGACAGCAGACAGTTCATGGTCGTTGTCTTTCCGGAACCGTTCGGCCCTAAAAGCCCTAAAATTTCTCCTTTGGATACGGTTAAGTTAAAATGGTCCACGGCAACCAGTTCATGATAACGTTTGACCAGATTTTCAATTTTTACAATGGTTTCTGCCATAAAAAATCCTCCTGATAATGTTGTTGTTCATATTGTAAGCTGTTATAAACATTGTAGCGTGTGAGGGCAGAATGCGGTAGTGAAGAATATCAGAATCGGAAGTGACATTTGTCATATCTTGCGGTACAATAAAAATATAAATAATCAGAAGGACGGCAGATTTTAGCGGGACTGCCGTATGGAAATGAGGAAAATGTGAGAAAGATTACAGATATGCTGGTACTGTACGTGCTGTGTGCCGTACTCGAATCAGCCTGCGGGATTACCAATCATGTAGTGGTGAGTCTGCTGTTGTTATTTATTGAGGTGTGTGCCGTTATATATCTGCAAAGTATGGCGGGAAGGACATTTGCGGTGACGGTCTATCTGTTGTCGTTTTTAGTGATAAAAGAGACATCATATGGCTTTCCGGTTGTACTGTATGCCGTCTGGGAACAGGTGCTGGAGGCATGGGAGAAAAAAGAGATAAAAAGGACGGCTGTAGCAGGCATTACAGTTTTTTTGTGGGTGTTTTTTGGCGTTGCGGCATCGCGCTATATCCTGTCGGGTACAGACAGGATACAGTGGCAGATACTATGGATTGTTTTTGACATGCTGGCGGTATATCTGCGGCAGATGACATGGCAGGATAGAGAACTGCAAAAGGAGTTCATCCGCATACAGGATGATGACAGGGAATATAACAGAATGTTAAAACTGAAAAACCGCTATTTAATTGAAAAGCAGGACGCACAGGTTTACAGTGCAACCTTAAAGGAGCGCAACCGTATTGCAAGGGAAATTCATGACAATGTAGGACATCTGCTTTCAAGGGCGCTTATCCAGACGGGAGCGGTCATTGCAGTCAGCCGTGATGAGCAGACGAAACCGTTGCTTTTAAGTATTAAAGAAACCTTAGACTGTGCGATGAACAATATCCGTAACAGTGTTCATGATTTGCATGATGAATCGGTGGATTTAGAGCAGACCGTCCGTGAGATGACGGAAAAAGCAGAGGGGTATACGGTCAGTTACGAATATGATATGTCACAGGACCTGCCGAAGGAATTAAAATACTGCATTATCTCGATTGTAAAAGAGGCATTGTCCAATGTAACCCGGCACAGCGATGCTGACAGGGTGAAGCTTTTACTGCGGGAGCATCCCGCCTTTTATCAGATTTTAATTCAGGATAACGGTAAATGTGTGCATCCGGGGGAAGGTACGGGAATCGGGATTACCAATATGCGCCAGCGGGTGGAAACGTTTGGCGGAACGATAGATATCCGCACAGAAAACGGATACCGCATTTTTATCCACATTCCAAAAGCAGATATTCCTGCCGGAAGATGAGAAACTGTCCGGGATTTTTTCACTGCCGTTTTGCGGCAAAATTGCCCGGAAAATAAGGAGAAGTATGAAAGTAGTAATAATTGACGATGATAAACTGGTAAGCATGTCTTTGAAAATGATTCTGGAAAACGGAACGGATATTGAAGTGGCGGCAGTCGGAGAAGACGGACGGGAAGCTGTGTCACTATATAAAAAATACAGTCCTGATATTTTACTGCTGGATATCCGTATGCAGTATATGACCGGACTGGAAGCGGCAAGAAATGTGCTTGCGGCATATCCGGATGCCAAAATTCTTTTCCTGACGACATTTTCAGATGACGAATATATTATTGAAGCACTCGAAATCGGTGTAAAGGGATACCTGCTCAAACAGGATTACGAAGGACTGGTTCCGGCAATCCGTGCAGCAGCGTCCGGACAGATTGTCTTTGGCGGAAAAATTGTCGATAAGCTGCCGGGACTGCTTGGCGGAACAGCCGCTTATGATTATGCGGCACAGGGAATCACACAGAAAGAATACGAAATGATACAGCTCGTTGCACAGGGGCTCAGCAATAAGGAGATTGCAGAAAAGACTTTTTTGTCAGAGGGAACAATCCGTAATTATATCAGCACCGTACTGGAAAAGCTGAATTTGCGGGACAGAACCCAGCTGGCAGTGTTTTATTATCAGAACGGAGGTCGGTAAAAATGGGTGGCATTGAAGACTATATCAAATGGCGCGGGGATTTGACGTTTGAGCAGTCTGCATTTAATGAGGTGGATAATCTGGTGTTGTCGCAGATTGCTTATGTGGATTTTAAAAATATCATACCGGCGGCAGGCAGTAAAGAAAAAATTACCCTGCGGCAGGCGGCACATGATTTTTTTGACTTAAATGATGAGGAAGAATTACAAAAAGTCACATCGTTTATCAGGGAAGCACCGTTTTTTATGCGGATTGCAGCGGAAAGCAGGCGTTTCGGGGATATTGTGCTTTCCGATTATGCAGATGTGACAGATGACCATGAGGAGAAGCAGTTTGCAGCATTCTGTGCGGAACTTCCCGATGATACGTACTACATTGCATTTCGCGGGACAGATGATACGATTATCGGCTGGAAAGAAGATTTTAACATGGGTGTCATGATGCCGGTGCCGTCCCAGCTTGAAGCTGTAGAGTATGTCAATACCGTTATGCGCTGGAAACGCGGAAAGCTTCGTCTTGGCGGTCATTCAAAGGGCGGCAATCTTGCGATTTATGCCGCCGTCTTTGCAAAGCCGTCCATTCAGCGCAAGGTGGTGAAAGTCTATAACAATGATGGACCGGGATTTACAAAAGAGATGATTGAAAGTGAAGCGTACCGGAAAATGCTGCCGCAGATTCAGACGATTGTACCGCAGCATTCCCTTGTCGGTATGTTACTGTGGCAGGAAGAAGAATATCTGGTGGTGTGCAGCAGTCAGACAGGAATCATGCAGCATGATGCCATGTCGTGGCAGGTAGAGGGCAAATGCTTTGTGACATGTCCGTCTCTCAGCGCGAACAGTAAGAATTTTCATGAAGCCATAACATCATGGCTGGAGGGTCTGTCTGCAAAGGAACGGGAAAAATTTGTGGATACACTTTTTGAACTTATTACCGCAAGCGGTGCAAAGACTCTTTCAGACATAAACGCCGATATCCTTCGCAGTGCCAACGCCACCATCAAAATGTTCGGTACACTGGATGCGGGAACAAAAGGATTATTGTTAAAAATACTAAAAGCCCTCTCAACCGAAATCAAGAAGGCAAGAAAGAGTAAAAACAGATAATAGGACAGATAAAAGGATAAGCCGAAGTCAAGTAACACGTTGAGGCGTTCCTTTTATATGCCTCTATTTGTTATGGGTACGCAGCAGAAAAATCCACCCTAAAAGGCAGAACGCCATAAACATCGGATAGTAGTTATACGCGATAATATCCACACCGCTCAGCGGCATAACAGCAGAAGCTGTGGCTGCGGAAGCATAAAGCACCTGTGCGCCGTAAGGTAAAAGCCCTTGTGTTACGGAAGCGCTGATATCTAATAAAGAAGCTGTTTCACGCGGCGAAATATCATATTCGGTACTGATTTCCTTTGCAATCGGACCGGCAAGAATAATCGAAATCGTATTGTTGGCCGTCGCCGTATCAATACCGGCAGTTAAAACGCTGATACCGAAACGTGCACCCTTTGGTGAGCGGATTCTCTGACGGATGGCAGTTAAAAGCCAGTCAATACCGCCGTTATATTTAATCAGTGAACCGATACAGCTGACAATAATTGAAATTACTGTAATATCATACATGGCGTTAATGCCATCGCCCATACATGTAAAAATCTCCATGCCGGAAAGATTTCCGGTGAAAATTCCGGCAGCAAGAGAAAAGACCGTGCCTAAAATCAGTACGGCGAATACATTCATGCCGCACAAGGCGCTTACCAGTACAAAAAGATATGGTGCAATCAAAAGCAGATTGGCATCCTTTGCGTAAACGGAAACGACCTCCGAATGGGAAGGCAGAATCAGCAGTAATACAAAAGTCAGGATAGCGGCAGGCAGTACAATAAAAAAGTTTGTGCGGAATTTATCTTTCATGGAACAGTCCTGCGTGCGGGTTGCGGCAATTGTGGTGTCGGAAATCATCGAAAGATTATCCCCGAACATCGCACCGCTGATGACCGCTCCGATGCACATGGCAAGGGAAATCGAAGTCTTTTCACTGATACCGACCGCAATCGGTGCCAGTGCGGAAATCGTTCCGACACTTGTTCCCATGGATATGGAAAGAAAACAGCCGATAATAAACAATCCGGCGGCAGACCAGCTGGCAGGAAGCAGTTTTAATCCTAAATTTACCGTGTGTTCAACGCCGCCCGCGGCGGATACGGCTCCGGAAAATGCGCCTGCCGTCAGGAAAATTAGACACATGGTAATAATATTTTCATCGGCAAGCCCTTTGGCAATGACCGTGATTTTTTCAGAAAATGAAAGTGTGCGTGTCTGTAAAAATGCCGTCAGCAGAGCAGCTAAAAAAGCAATAATTGCAGGCATATTGTAAAAGTCGTGAAATATAATACCGGAACCGGCATAAATCACTAAAAAAACACCAATTGGCAGAAGTGCCAGCGGTGAGGGTTTAAGGGAATCCTTTAAGGGCATATTTGCAGTTGTATTGTTCATGCGAATCCTCACTTCTTTTAATATTATTTTAATAGTTTTGATATCTGCTGCTAATATTTGCAATCCCCCTGTGGGACAGAAATTTTAAAATTATGCATCAATTTGTTATTTGATGAGCAACGTACTTATAGTATAAGAAGAAAAGAGAGGTGTCAACACATTATTTTTTCCATTCTTTTCGTTGACAGGAAAAAAGTACAATAATATACTTAATGAGAAATATTTTCAATTAAAGATTTGTGAAAATGATAGACAAAAAGAGGAATAGAGGATAGTATGAACAAGCCATAAACGAAAGCCTGTTCATACAGCGCTTTGTGCAGCAGGCGTCACGAAGCTGCTTTTATCGCAGAACTGAATAGGTTCAGTCCGCGGTTCCTCCGGAATTAGAATGCCTGCGGAATAGAGGATAGTATGACACTGGATAAATTAGAGGTTGGAAAAGACGCGGTCATTGAAAGCGTAGGCGGAAAAGGCGCACTGCGCAGGCACTTTCTGGACATGGGGCTGACACCGGGTACGGAAGTGACAATGATGAAAAAAGCACCGATGGGTGATCCAATAGAGTTAAGACTCAGAAGCTATGAACTGACACTGCGTCTTGCAGATGCGGCACAAATAGAAATCAGCGGAATCCATGATACCGATACTGTGCGGAGCCGTCAGGCACATTTAAAAGACATTCCACATCCGCAGGTTGGTGAAATGGGAATTTATCATGTGCGAAAAAAGGGAAATGAACTGCGGGAAGGAGAACCGCTGACATTCGGACTGATTGGCAATCAGAACTGTGGAAAGACAACGCTGTTTAACCAGCTGACAGGCGCCAATCAGCATGTTGGGAATTTTCCCGGAGTTACGGTAGACAGAAAAGACGGTCAAATCAAAAATCATCCGGAAGCAACCGTGACGGATTTGCCGGGAATTTACTCTCTTTCACCGTATACTAATGAAGAAATTGTGACAAGGGATTTTCTGATTCAGAATAAACCGCGCGGCATTATCAACATTGTCGATGCAACCAATATTGAAAGGAATCTGTATCTGACGATGCAGTTGATTGAGATGGACATTCCGATGGTGCTTGCGCTGAATATGATGGATGAAGTGCGTGAAAATGGCGGTACGATTCAGGTCAACCGTCTGGAAGAAGCATTGGGAATACCGGTTATTCCGATTTCAGCGGCAAAAAATGAAGGAATTGGAGAACTCATAGAACATGCCATTCATGTAGCGCGTTATGATGAATGTCCGGGACGGCTTGACTTTTGCGATGCCAACGGTGAAAACGGACAGGCAGCGATTCACCGCTGTATCCATGCGGTAGTACATTTAATTGAAGACCATGCAAAAAAAGCAGAGATTCCGGCGCGTTTTGCGGCAACAAAGCTGGTAGAAGGGGATAAACTGATTTTACAGCAGCTTGGACTGGACCGGAATGAAGAAGAAACACTGGAACACATGATTCATGAAATGGAAGAAGAATGTGCAAAAGACCGGGAAGCAGCCCTTGCCGATATGCGTTTTAAATTTATCGAAAAAGTGTGTACGCAGACAGTTGTTAAGCCAACAGAAAGCAAGGCACACGCAAGAAGTGTAAAGGCGGATAAGATACTGACCGGAAAATATACGGCACTGCCGGCTTTTGCGGCAATTATGGGGCTGATATTCTGGCTGACCTTCGGAGTTATCGGTGCAGGTCTTTCGGACTGGCTGAGTGTTGGAATTGATATTGTAACGGATTTTGCTGACCGTGCATTAACGGCGTATGGGTTAAATCCGGTTGTCCATTCCCTGATTATTGACGGTATTTTTGCCGGTGTCGGCAGCGTTTTGTCGTTTTTGCCGATTATTGTAGTGCTGTTCTTCTTTTTATCAATTTTGGAGGACAGCGGATACATGGCACGAATTGCATTTGTAATGGATAAACTGCTGCGTAAAATCGGATTGTCCGGCAGAAGCTTTGTACCGATGATTATCGGCTTTGGCTGTTCTGTACCGGCGATTATGGCAACCAGAACACTTTCATCGGAGCGCGACAGAAAAATGACGATTCTTTTAACACCGTTTATGAGCTGTTCGGCAAAACTGCCGATTTATGCACTGTTTACATATGCGTTTTTTCCTAAATATCGTGCTTTAGTGATGGTGGGACTGTATTTCACGGGGATTATCGTGGGTGTTTTATTTTCACTGCTGCTAAAGAATACGGCATTTCAGGGTGAACCGGTTCCGTTTGTTATGGAACTGCCAAACTACCGTCTGCCGAGTTTAAAAAGTGTGGGAATGTTAATCTGGGATAAAGCAAAGGACTTTATTACAAAGGCATTTACGATTATTTTCATGGCATCAATTGTCATCTGGTTTTTACAGACGTTTGATGTACGGCTGAATGTTGTCGTGGATTCCAAAGACAGTCTGCTGGCATTAATCGGTGGATTTGCAGCACCGGTTTTTGTGCCGCTGGGATTTGGCGATTGGAGAATTTCTACCGCACTGATTACGGGATTTACCGCAAAGGAGAGTGTGGTCAGTACGCTTACAGTTTTATTCGGAGGAGATATGAGTGCATTAAATACCTTATTTACACCATTTTCAGCATTGGTATTTTTAGTATTTACTCTGTTATATACACCGTGTGTTGCGGCGATTGCATCCGTAAAAAGAGAAATGGGAACAGCGCGTTCAGCATTTTTAGTCGTAATCATGCAGTGTGTGATTGCATGGATTGTAGCATTTGCGGTCAGAATGATAGGGATGCTTATAGGATTTTAACAGAAAACAGAAATGGAGATTAGGATGAGAATTATAGGCGGAGCCATTATACTGGCGATTGCAGTGTGGCTGTATGTTGTCAGTACCAGAATGGTCAATAAAGATAAAAAGGAAAATCATACAGGCTGTGACGGAAACTGTGCAGGCTGTATGAGCGGCTGTATGACACACACAGATAACGATAAAAGCCATTGAAACATTTTAAAAAGTACGTTATAATGAAACGAAAAGGTGCTGCAATGCGGCAGTAATCAGGAGGATAAGAGGAATGGAAAACGAAGCTGTTTCAAAGAATTTTATTGAACAGATCATAGATCAGGATATTAAGGAAGGACATTGTAAGAAGGTAGTTACACGATTTCCGCCGGAACCGAATGGATATCTCCACATTGGACATGCAAAATCCATTTTACTAAATTACGGACTTGCCAAAGAATATAACGGACAGTTTAATATGCGTTTTGATGATACGAATCCGACAAAGGAAAAGGAAGAATTTGTGGATTCTATTAAGCGTGATGTTGAATGGCTCGGTGCAAAGTGGCACGGAGATGTGTTATTTGCATCAGGCTATTTTGATCAGATGTACGAAGCGGCAGTCAGGCTGATTAAAAAAGGAAAGGCTTATGTGTGTGATCTGACACCGGAACAGATTCGTGAATACAGAGGAACGCTTACGGAACCGGGTAAGGAAAGCCCGTACCGTAACCGTTCCGTAGAAGAAAATCTCGAATTATTTGAGAACATGAAAAACGGTGTGTACAAGGATGGAGAAAAGGTACTGCGTGCAAAGATTGATATGGCATCACCGAATATCAACATGCGTGACCCGATTATTTACAGAGTAGCACATATCTCACATCATAGAACAGGAGATAAGTGGTGCATTTATCCGATGTATGATTTTGCACATCCGATTGAAGATGCGATTGAGGGCGTATCCCACTCTATCTGTACACTGGAATTTGAGGATCACAGACCGCTGTATGACTGGGTTGTAAGGGAACTTGAATACGAGAATCCGCCAAGACAGATTGAATTTGCAAAGCTTTATTTAAATAACGTAGTAACAGGAAAGCGTTATATTAAAAAGCTTGTAGAAGATAAGATTGTAGACGGATGGGATGACCCGCGTCTGGTGTCTATTGCGGCACTGCGCAGACGTGGATTTACACCGGAAGCCATAAAGATGTTTGTAGACCTTGTGGGTGTTACAAAGAGTCAGGGTGCGGTTGAATATCCGATGTTAGAGTATTGTATCCGTGAGGATTTAAAGCTGAAAGCAAAGAGAATGATGGCAGTCTTAAATCCTGTAAAACTGGTGATTGATAACTATCCGGAAGGACAGGTTGAGTACATGGAAGTTCCAAACAATCAGGAAAATCCTGAACTTGGAACAAGAAAAGTACCGTTTACAAAAGAATTATATATCGAAAGAGAAGATTTTATGGAAGAACCGCCAAAGAAGTATTTCAGAATGTTTCCGGGTAACGAAGTGCGCCTGATGAACGCATATTTTGTAACCTGTACAGGCTGTGAAAAGGATGAGAACGGTAACGTTACCGTGATTCATGCAACCTATGATGAGGAAACACGCGGCGGTAACTTCACTGGAAGAAAAGTGAAAGGAACAATTCACTGGGTATCTGCAACAGAAGGCAGTCCGGTAGAGGTCAGACTCTATGAGAATATCGTAGATGAAGAAAAGGGCGTATACAATGAAGAAGACGGTTCTATCAATGTAAACCCACATTCACTTACCGTTTTAAAGAACTGCTATGTAGAACCGGAACTTTTAAAGGCACAGCCGGAAGATAAATTCCAGTTTGTACGTAACGGATATTTTACAGCGGATTCTAAAGATTCAGAAGCCGGGAAACCGGTATTTAACCGGATTGTATCTTTAAAGAGTTCGTTCAAAATGCCTGCCAAATAATAAAAGACGTCAATAAGTGTCTGTAGAAATGGAGAAGTGTGAACAAGCCATAAGTCTAAGCTTGTTCACACGGAGATTTGTTTCTGAGCGAAAACAAATCTCCCTGATTGCAGATGAGAAATCGCCTGCGCGAAATTCTCATCGCATCTTCGCAACAAAGTCGCTCAGAAATGAGGATTAGTATGGAAAACAGCAGCAATAAAAAAGATGAAAGCACCTATGTATTTGATAAATCCATGAATTGCCCGGTCTGTGATGCGGATTTTAAGACAAAGCAGGTAAAAACAGGGAAGGCCAGATTTTTAGGAACTGAGGCAGATTTAAGACCGCTGTATTCCGGAATTGATACAATCAAATATGATGTATGTCTGTGCCCGAAGTGCGGATATGCATCAACACTGCGTGAATTTAACAACGTTACGCCGAAGCAGAGAGCGCTGTTAAAGGAAATGATTGGAAGCAAATATACGGCAATGGAGGATTCAGCAGACTATTATACGTATGATATTGCGATTAAACGGTATAAGATGGCATTGCTGACCGCAATGACAAAACCGGCCAGAGGAAGTGAACAGGCTTATTTATGCTTAAAGCTTGCATGGCTTTACAGAGGAGCAGCAGAAGAATTACAGCAGGATGATACAGCCAATCTGGGGCAGATTGCAAAGTATAACAAGCTGGAAGCGGAGTATATCGAAAAAGCATACAAAGGCTTTACCGAGGCACTTTTAAAAGAGTATCCGCCAATCTGCAATATGGACGAGGTGACAATCAACTCCCTGCTTGCACAGCTGGCGCATAAATGCAATGATGACGATACAGCACAGAAGTTTGCCTATATGGTGATGGGTTCAAGAAATGCATCTTCAAAAGCAAAAGACAAGGCACGTGAACTGATGGAAGTTATCCGTGAGTCACGTCATGAAACGACAAATGAGTAAAAAAATGAAATGCAGATAACAGGTGAGGAATATGAATCGAATAAAGGCAGTTTTACAAAAATGCTGGCAATATGAGATTGTACATGCCGCCGTATATTCGGCATTGCTGAATATGCTGGTTGAGTGTTTCAACAGGAGAAGTTTAATCGGATTGGTAATGATTTTTACCAATCCGGTTCTGTTTTTATATAATACACTGATTATTCTGGTGACAATGTCAATTGTACTGCTGTTTCACAGAAAAGTGTTTGTATACTGCACGGTGAGTGTGGTATGGATATTGTTGGCAGTGACGAATTTTGTGGTGCTTTGTTCCAGAAAAACACCATTTACGGCAATGGATATTTATCTAATTGAAGATGCCATAAAAGTCATTCCGGTCTATCTGAATGTTTTTCAGATGATTCTGATTGTACTGGCAGTTGCCGCAGGGATTGCGGGACTGGTATGGCTGTGGATAAAAGGTCCGAAACAGCAGGAAAAAATACACTATATCCGTACAACAGTAAAAATTGGATTACTGTTGTTATGCTGTATGGGAGTTACCCACTTTCTGCTTCTTACCGGAACAATCAGCAGTTATTTCGGCAATCTTGCCAATGCCTATAAACAATATGGATTTGCTTACTGTTTCACGTGCAGTGTTGTGGACAGAGGAATCAGCAAATCGGATGAATATACACCGGAGTATGTTAATAGTCTGAAAGAGGATATTGAAGAAATAGAAGTCGAAAATTCGGAAAAATCACCGAATATCATTTTTTTGCAGCTGGAGTCTTTTTTTGATCCGAATCTGGTAAAAGGCATCAGTTTTTCGGAAAATCCGCTTCCGTATTTTGAACAGCTTGTGGCAGAGTATCCGTCAGGCTACTTATCTGTGCCGTGCTTTGGTGCGGGAACAGCCAATACGGAATTTGAAGTGCAGACCGGCATGAATATGGATGATTTTGGACCGGGTGAATATCCGTACAAGACGGTTTTACAGTCCAAGGTCTGTGAATCCATGGCATATGACTTAAAAGAAAAAGGGTATGCCACCCATGCACTGCATGACAATGACGGAACGTTTTATGACAGATATAAGGTCTTCTCTCATCTGGGATATGAAGATTTTACATCAATTGAATATATGGACAATATCGAAATGACACCGATGGGCTGGGCAAAGGATAAGATTCTGACGGGGGAAATCGGAAAAATACTGGATTCCACAGATGGTTCGGATTACATTTATACAATTTCCGTACAGGGACACGGCGATTATCCGGCAGAGTATCCGGAGGGCTTTGTGCCGGAAATTACGGTAACGGGATTTTTTGATACGGCAAAGGAAAAGGCATTTACCTACTATGTCAACCAGATTCATGAAATGGATAATTTCCTGCGGGAGTTGACGGCGATGCTTGAAAGCAGGGATGAAGAGACAGTGCTTGTCATGTACGGCGACCACCTGCCGGGATTTTCATTTACGGACGAAGTACTTGAAAATGGCGACATTTATCAGACACAGTACGTTGTCTGGAGCAATTTTTCACTGTCGTCCGAAAAAGAAAATCTGGAAAGTTATCAGTTGGCAGCGCATGTACAGCAGATGCTTGGCATGTCGGAAGGTTATCTGACAAAGTTTCATCAGAAACGTAAGGACACGCCGGACTATTTAAAAGATTTAAAGATTCTTGAATACGACATTTTATATGGAAACTGTGATTTATATGGCGGGGAAAATCCATTTCAGGCAACCAATCTGATTATGGGACAAAATGATATTACAATCACCAATGCATATAATTACAAGGATTATGTATGCGTGGAAGGCAGTAATTTTAATGATTACAGTGTGGTCTATATTAATGACAAAGCCTATCCGACAGAGATTATCAACAGCCATCTGCTGCGGGTGGAAAAAGCACAGGTTACAGCCGGAAATATCGTGTCGGTAGTTCAGCAGGGCGATGATAAAATTGAGCTTAGCCGTGTGTATTTACAGGTTGGGGAGTCCGAAAACAAATAGTGAGATTTCATTGACAACAATTGCCGCAAATGCTAAGATAAAGAAGGTGTTTGGCACCATATATTTTTTTGGAGGTACTTGAAATGAAAGGTACAGTAAAGTGGTTTAATAACCAAAAGGGCTATGGCTTTATCAGCGATGAAGAAGGCAAGGATGTGTTCGTACATTACTCAGGTCTGAACATGAGCGGATTCAAGTCATTAGACGAAGGCGCAGAAGTAGAGTTTGACGTAACAGAAGGCGCTAAAGGTCCTCAGGCTATTAATGTAACAAAATTATAATCCAAATGGTTTACAGTGTGCCTTTTTAAATATACATTTCGTTATTAAAAAAGATATATTGTTATGCAATTAAGATTATGAGAGGAGCAGCCGCAGCTATGTGGCTGCTCTTTTCGTCTGTACAGAACAAACTTTAATAGATATTTTATTGGCTTTTACAGACAGAAATGATATGATTAAGAAAGATAAAAAGCCGTGGCAGATGGAAACGGCGGAATGGAGATTTTATGGAAACAATTGATTTGACACAGACCCTGCCGGCAGGAACGTCATCCATGCTCTCGGCGGGTGGGATTCTTATGCTTTCGGCAATTATTGTACTTGTAGTTGTCATTATGAAAAGATGGAAAGCAAGAGTTATGCCGGGGATTTTAGGTGTGATTGCCTATGCCGTTTTTGTATTTATTTTTGCCAATCTGGCAACATCGGCGCTGGCACTGATACCGAGTATAGACAATATTTTTTATAACAACCCGGCAACGTATAATATTGTATATGCGCTGTTTGCGACAGCCGGATTTACAGCAGCAAGAGTTGTTACCGGCTATATGTTAAATGAACGTTTTGAGCGTAAAGGCGATGTCTATCTTGCGGGAATCGGTCTTTCAATCGGCGACAGCCTTTTATACGGTATGACAGCGATTTCCTACATTACGTGGTGTACCGCAATCCAGGCAGGACAGGCACAGGATATGCTGGCACAGCTGGCGGCGGAAGAGGTGACAACAACATATGAAACGGTTTCGGCACTGTTTACAACACCATCCGTTTTATGGCTGTTACTGGGTGTCAACTGTATTCTCGATATGGTTTTAAATATCGCATTAATGAATGTAATTTTTGGTGTTATTAAAGGAAATCTGGCAAAATGGTGGTACGGCGTTACAGCGGCAGTGACATTTTTTGCGATGATTTCATTCCAGCTTTATAATCAGGAATCCGTTGCAAGCATAGCGGTAAGCTTTGCTGTAAAGCTGGTTATTTTTGCAGTCACTATTTATTATACGTTCCGCGTTGCGGGTAAGGAGATTGAATATTCAGATGACTAATGAAAACCGTGGATTAAGCTGCGAAGAAGCACAAAAAAGGCTGTATGCCGGTTATGGAAATGTACAGGTGAAAAATCAGTCCAAATCTGTCGGACAGATTATTGCCGGTAACATTTTTACATACTTTAACTTCATATTTGCAGTGTTTACGGCATTGTTAGTTTTTGTAAGGTCATATGTAAATATGACCTTTTTGCCTATTATTGTGTGCAATACAATGATTGGCATTGTACAGGAAATCCGTGCAAAACGGGTGTTAGACAGGCTGACGCTGATGAATGAACCCAAAACGCAGGTTGTGCGCAGCGGGCAGATGCTGCAGGTGGATTCAGAACAGCTGGTGCTTGGAGACCTTTGCGTTTTTCAGGCAGGAAACCAGATTTGTGCAGATGCAGTTGTTGAGAAAGGCAGTCTGCGTGTCAATGAAGCACTGATTACAGGTGAAGCGGATGAAGTGGTAAAAAATCCGGGCGATATACTGTATTCCGGCAGTTTTGTCGTTTCAGGAAAAGGATATGCGACACTTACAAAAGTGGGACTGTCATCTTTTGCGGCACAGCTGATGTTAGAAGCAAAAGCATCGCGTAAAAATACACAGACGGAAATGATGTGTTCCTTAGACCGTCTGGTGCGTATCATTGGCATTGCCATTATACCGATTGGAATCCTGCTGTTTTTACAGCAGCATTTTGTCATTGGTTCGACCATACAGGAAAGTGTCGTATCCATGATTGCATCACTGGTCGGTATGATACCGGAAGGACTGTATCTTTTAGCGAGCATTGCACTGGTTGTCAGTGTCATGCGCCTTGGCAGAAAAAAAGTGCTGGTTCATGAAATGGCATGTGTTGAAACGCTGGCGCGGGTCAATGTCCTGTGTGTGGACAAGACGGGAACGATTACGGAAAATAAAATGTCTGTCCGGGAAATTATTCCGCTGGCAAAAGAGGAAGAAGAAACTTCGCTTCATGCCTTAATCGGAGATGTTGTAGCAAATCTGGATGCGGATAATATCACGATGCAGGCATTAAAAGACTATTTTGACGGAAAAAGTGAACGAAAGGCACAAAAAGTCATTCCGTTTTCTTCACAGCGCAAATATTCCGGTGTACGTTTTGAAGAAGGACTATATCTGATTGGTGCGCCGGAGCGGCTTCTGGCAGAGCGTTACGGAAAATATGACGTGCAAATTTTGGATAAAATCGACAAAGGTGTACGTGTGCTTGTATTTGGCAGGTATGGGGAAGAACAGCATTTGTTTGAACCGCTTGCATTTATTTTAGTGAGTAATCCGATCCGAAGGGATGCGCGGGAAACATTTGAATATTTTCAGAAAGAAGACGTCTGTATTAAGGTTATATCCGGTGATCATCCCAAAGCAGCGGCGGCAGTTGCAAAAAAGGCAGGAATTGCAGAAGCAGACAGATATATTGATGTTTCACAGCTTTCTGATGAAGAACTGGAAAAAGCTGCACCGGTGTATACGGTATTTGGCAGAGTATCGCCGGAACAGAAAAAGAAACTTCTTTTGGCACTCAAAAAAGCAGGCAATGTTGTTGCAATGACAGGGGACGGTGTCAATGATGTGCTGGCATTAAAAGAAGCGGACTGCAGTATTGCGATGGCATCCGGCAGTGAAGCGGCATCCAATGCGGCACAGATTGTTCTTTTGGATTCTGATTTTGCAAGGATGCCGTCCGTGGTATTAGAGGGCAGACGCGTGGTCAACAATATCCAGCAATCTGCTTCGCTGTTTCTGGTGAAAAATCTGTTTTCTATGCTGATGACACTGTTTACATTTGTGGCAGTCAGTAAATATCCGCTGTATCCGACACAGTTGTCTTTTTTGGGAACATTCACCATCGGTACACCGGCATTTTTACTGGCAATGCAGCCGGATAAAAGCCGCATAGAAGGACATTTTTTAACCAATGTCGTGCTTTTGGCACTGCCTGCGGCACTGACGGATTTTATACTGCTGGCAGTGCTTAACGTTGCAGGAAATTGTGCCGGCATCGGACATGAGCAGCTTTCTACAATGTGTATCATGATATTGCTGGCTGTCGGAATGGCAGCACTTATAAGAATCTGTATGCCGCTGGATAAAATCAGAACAGGCATCTGTATACTGATGGCATCCGGGGCAGTATTCAGTGTACTGTTTTTAAAGCCGCTGTTCGCATTGTATCCGTTGTCACCGGTATGGGTAATGGTTACGGGGATTTTAATGGCAGCAGCAGTTCCGGTCTTTGCAGTGATGTGCCGTCTGGTGCTGTTACAGGTTCAAAGGCATGCAAAGCACAGCAAAAAATTCCGCGAACGACTCGGACGGCACTTTAAATCATGAAATGAAAAAGCAGCAGAGTTAAATCTTACATGTGGCTTAATATGAAACAGATTCGGCCGCTGCCTGTTTGGAATATGTTGTGGTGACAAGGTCTTCATAAGGAACATCCGTGTCTGACTCGCCGCAGTTTCGTAAAATATCAGTCAGCAGTGTGAAACTTTCTTTGGAAAATACCGTATCGGTTTTCCATGTGTCCTGATTCTGATATCGTGCAACAATGACGGCGATATCGTTTTGGGTATTTTCCGGAAACTGTGGTGCAATTACCGCAGCAATTTCTTCGGCGGAGTGGGAATTACAGTAGTCAAGCCCTTTTTGAATGGCTCTGGTAAAGGCAGCAATCACATCAGAGTTTTTAGAAAGGAAGCTCTTTTTGGCACAATAGGCAGTATACGGCACATAGCCGCTTTCCACGCCCAAAGAAGCCACGACAAATCCGGCGCTTTCCTGTTCCAGAAGTGTTGCGGACGGTTCAAATTCCACGGTATAATCGGCAATGCCGGACGAAAATGCCGCGGCAGTTGAGCCGAAATCTACGTTTTGAATAATATTGACATCTTCTTTAGTCAGTCCGTTCTTTTCTAAAATATATTCCAAAAGCATCTGTGGCATACCACCTGCCCTGCCGCCAAGAATCGTTTTTCCGCGCAGGTTTTCCCATGAAAAATCATCTTCTGCCGTTCTGGATACCAGAAAGTTGCCGGCGCGCTGTGTCAACTGGGCAAAATTGACGGCGTAATCCGATGCACCCTGTGCGTATACATAGATAGAAGATTCAGAACCCATAAGGCCAATCTGTGCATCATCTGAAATCAGGGAAGTCATAACGTTGTCAGCGCCGAATCCGGTCACAAGTGTAAGGTCAATGCCTTCTTCCTTAAAATATCCCAATTCAATTGCCGCGTACTGTGGTGCATAAAAAACGGAGTGCGCAACTTCATTTAAAGTGATGGATGTGCTGCCGGTGCTTTTTGTTTTGCTGCAGCCCATACATGTACAGCACAGGCAGACAACAGAAATACTGCATAAAATTTTAAGACAGTTCCGATAATTCATAAACAAAATCCTTTGATAGCAGAGTTATTTTAATATATGAAATAAGGGACCGGAAAGTGAAAAAATATGGAAAAAAAGGTGGCGCTGTGTTATAGTGTAGCTGGTTATGAAATTGTCAAATGATTTATAATGATAGGTAATATAAATGTTAAAATTTGTTTTTGACACTTATGTTAAAAAATACAGAATGGAGAATAAAAATGAAACTGGATATGCATTGCCATACAAAAGAGGGGTCAATTGATGCAAAAGTGCCGATTCAGGAATATATCACGAAGCTGGTAAAAGAGGGCTTTGACGGAATGCTGGTAACAGACCACAACTCCTATGACGGCTACCGCAAATTTGAAAAGATTGCAAAGAATCTGCATCTGGAAAAGCCGTTTACGGTATTAAAGGGCATTGAGTATGATACAAGGGATGGCGGCCATGTGATTGCGGTACTGCCGGACTGTATAAATGATGCTTTTATGGAAATCCGTGGAATGACACTGGCGCAGTTAGAAAAGATTGTGCATGAAAGAGGGGGCATTTTAGGGCTTGCACATCCTTACGGGCCGGGATTTTTTGCATTTACCAATACGCGATTTGGTAAAAAACACAATGAATTCCTGGAAAAATTTGATTTCGTGGAAACATTTAATGCCTGCATCAGACCGTGGGCAAATGCCTGTGCTGATAATCTGGCAGGCTGTCTGCATAAGCCGAAAGTGGCAGGGTCGGATGCACATAAGATGCGCGTAGTCGGGGCAGCATATACAGAATTCACACAAAAAATTGCAAACAACAATGATTTAATCCGGGCAATTAAAGAAGGATGGGTGCAGGCACAGGGCGGCAGTGTTTTAAAAGAAATGGAAGAGGACACAAATTTTCTGCTGCAAAAGGCGGCAAATGCAGGGTACTGGGTTTACAATAAACTGGGAGCATTGTGGAACTGGAAGAAATTGCGCTGGATTAGGAAAAAAATTTTGTAATATATGCAAAAAATAAGCAAAAATAAGTATTATTTTTTGTTATTATGTGATAAAATACGACTAAGATAAAAGCGAATCAGAGAGGTAATAGATATGTTTGGAAAAAAGACAGCAAATGGTTATTCAGAAGAAAAGGACTTGCAGCTGCTTATGCAGGCAATGGATGGTGTGATTGGCGGTAATTATGAAGATATTGATACAAGCGCATTTCAGAATCCGGCATATGGAGAAAAGTTTAATGAACTGATTCATGCATATAAGCGTTCCAATAACAATTTTGTAATGCGTCTGAATCAGGCAATGGGTTCAATCGGTGATAACTCTTATGTAAAAAAGACATTAGATCAGGTTCAGTCCCAGACAGAATCCATCCGGGATATGGAAAATGCAAGCCGTGACATGGAAACATCTATTAACAATATTTCGGAAGCAATGTCACATATCCGTGAGAATACACATGATGTCATTGCAACCGCTGACAGTAGTACGGAAAATATGAACAACAGCATACAGGTTGTCAATGAGTCTTCTGAAAAGATTCAGGCAATCAATGAACAGGTACAGGAATTTCAGGGCAAGATTGATAAAATCGGTGAAATTGTCGATGTGGTAAAGAAGGTTGCAAGCCAGAGTAATCTGCTGGCGTTAAATGCATCTATTGAAGCTGCAAGAGCAGGAGAAGCAGGAAAGGGCTTTGCAGTCGTTGCTGATCAGGTAAGACAGTTATCCGGCAATACCGCAGAATCTGCAGAAGACATTGTTAAATATGTAGCAGAACTGCGTACGGATATCGGGGAACTGGCACTTTCCATGAATGAAACAACCTCCAAGCTTGCAGAGGGCAATGAAAAGGTAGAACAGTCATTGGAATCAATCCGACAGATGAATCAGCAGATGAATCAGATTAAGGATCGTGTTGACAATGCTTTTGAGGATATTGATACACAGACAGACGTAACAAAAGACTTTACAAGGCAGATTGAAAGCATTTCCAAGAGTTATAAAGAACTTTCTGATGACTGTACGGAAATGGGAACGCATGTCTATAAAATCGGGCGTTACATTGATACAACAAGAAGTGATATGGTACGTGGATTTGCTGAGATTACACAGCAGGACTGGCTGGATGTATTTATTAATGACCACTTTATCCTGATGTGGAGAGTTTATAACAATGCCGTTGATTTTGAGCGGTTAAGAAAAGAACAGCTGAATAATCCGAAGACCTGTAAAATCGGTAAATGGCTTGCTGCACAGACGAATCCACAGATTACAGGCAGTGCAGAATTTAAAGAAGTTATTGAAACGCATAATAATATCCATAAATATGCGACACTTTCATGGGAGGCAAAAGACCGTGAGGATATTCAGGGAGCCATGGATTATTTCCAGCAGACATATGATGCATATTATGTTTATAAGAAAGCGGTTGAGAATCTTAAAAAGCTGCTGGCACGTCTGGGAGAAACAGATAAGACCAATATTGTTGTTTTCACAAATTAGTGCAGCGTGCTTACAGACAGATTAAACAGACAAAATAAAGGCAAAACGGTTGAAAACCATAAAGAACTGTTATAGTATGTATGTTAGGTAGAAACGGTACAGCTATAACAGTTTTTTAAGTGGAGAGGTGGATATGGAAGGAAAGGAAACAGTTTATGTGATTGGACATAAAAATCCGGATACAGATTCTGTATGCTCAGCAATTTGTTATGCAAGACTAAAAGAAAAAATAACAGGACAGCATTATGTGGCAAAACGTGCAGGACATTTAAATGAAGAAACGCAGTATGTCATGGATAAACTGGGTGTACAGCCGCCGGAATATATGAAGGATGTCAGACCGCAGGTGCGGGATATCCAGATTCGAAAAACACCGGGTGTTTCTAAAGAGATTTCAGTAAAAACGGCGTGGACCCTGATGAAAGAGCAGAATGTCGTGACACTTCCGGTAACAAAAGAAAATGTGCTGGAAGGACTGATTACGATTGGAGATATAGCAAAATCGTATTTTCAGGTTTATGACAGCACCATTCTTGCAACAGCCCAGACACGGTATCAGAATATTGTGGATACATTGGAAGGAACGGTTGTTGCAGGGGAAGCAGACGGTATTTTTAAAGAAGGAAAAGTTGTGATTGCGGCGGCTAACCCGGATATGATGGAAAATTATATCGGGACAGGGGATATTGTTATTTTGGGAAACCGCTATGAGGCACAGCTGTGCGCAATTGAAATGGAGGCAGGATGCCTGATTATCTGTGAAGGCGCACAGGTGTCAAAGACCATCACAAAAGTGGCAAAGGAACACAACTGTCTGTTAATTACAACTAAATTTGATACATATACGGTAGCAAGACTGATTAACCAGAGTATGCCGATACGTTTTCTGATGAAAGAAAAAGAAGGAATTGTCAAATTTCAAACAGAAGACTTTATTGAAGATATCCAGACGGTTATGGCAAAGCTTCGCCACCGGGATTTTCCGGTCGAGGATACACAGGGCAATTATGTGGGGATGATTTCCAGAAGAAATTTACTGGGAGCAGGAAAGAAAAAATTGATTCTTGTTGACCACAACGAAAGGGGTCAGGCAGTCAATGGCGTTGAAACAGCGGAAATTCTTGAAATTATTGACCATCACCGGCTGGGGGCAATTCAGACGGTATCACCGGTATTTTTTAGAAACCAGCCGCTTGGCAGTACGGCAACGATTATTTATCATATGTATCAGGAAAATCAGGCGGAAATTGATAAAAATACAGCGGCGCTGCTGTGTTCGGCAATCATTTCCGATACATTGATTTTTAAATCACCGACGTGTACGTCGGATGACGTGGCAGCGTGCATGCAGCTGGCAAAAAAGGCAGAGCTGGATATTGAAACATATGGGCGGGAAATGTTCCGTGCCGGAAGCAATTTATCCGGTAAATCTGCAAAAGAAATTTTTTATCAGGATTATAAAAAGTTTTCCGTTAACAATGTTGCAATTGGTGTCGGACAGATTAATTCTATGAGTGCGGAGGAGTTAGAAAAAGTAAAACCGCGTCTGGCAGAATTTATACAGGGCGTTGTACAGGATAACAGTGCGGGAATTGTTTATTTTCTGCTCACTGATATTGTATCGGAATCCTCTGAGGTACTTTGTGCGGGTAACAATGCCAATGCTGTGATTTATCAGGCGTTTGGCGTAGAAGTAAAGGATGCTTGTGTAAAGCTGCAGGGTGTCGTATCCAGAAAGAAGCAGTTTTTCCCGGCAATTGTGGAGGCATTACAGCAGTAACGGATTTTAGAAAAGCAGAAAAGAAAAATAAAAAGAAAAGAGGAAAACAATTGAAAAAGCTGACAAAGGACCAGCCATGCTGGTGCAAGAGTGGAAAGTTATACGGTGAATGCCACATGGATTTTGATAAAAAAATTGAAATGTACAGAAGAAAATTTCATAAGGTTCCACCGCGGGAAATTATTAAAAATGAAGCACAGTTACAGGGAATGCGTGAAAGCAGCAAGATTAATATTGCAGTACTTGATTATGTGGCAGAACACATTTGTGCAGGTATGACGACAGAAGAAATCGATCAGATGGTTTATCAGAAGACAACGGCAATGGGGGGTATTCCGGCACCGTTAAATTATGAAGGGTTTCCAAAGAGCGTATGTACTTCCATTAATGAACAGGTGTGCCATGGAATTCCTTCCAATAATGTACAGTTAATTGACGGCGATATTGTCAATGTGGACTGCTCAACCATTTATAATGGATATTTTTCAGATTCATCCCGGATGTTCTGTATTGGAAATGTTTCCGAAGAAAACCAGAAGCTCGTGCGTGTGGCAAAAGAGTGTGTGGAGCTGGGCTTACAGCAGGTAAAACCATGGGGACATTTAGGTGATGTGGCACAGGCGATTCAGGACCATGCAAAGGAAAACGGATATTCTGTTGTCCGTCAGGTCGGTGGTCACGGTATCGGACTGGAATTCCACGAAGCCCCATATGTCAGCTATGTGATAAAAAAAGGCACTGGAATGGTGATGGCACCGGGCATGGTATTTACAATTGAACCGATGATTAATATGGGAACAAGTGAGATTTACATTGATGAACAGAATGGCTGGACAATCTATACGGATGATGAAAAGCCGTCAGCACAGTGGGAAATTATGGTACTTGTAACCAATGACGGATATGAAGTGATGTCGTGGTAATAAAAAATGGATAAAAAAGCTCCGGATAATGCCGGGGCTTTTTTTGATGGGTGCGCCTGGCGGCGCACGTTTCTAAGTATCACGGACAGAAATCTGATACAAGGCGTACATGGTGGATGAGCTGACTTAGGACAGCAAAGTCCAAAAGGCAACCGTAACCCATGTATGTAGATCAGGCAAGTAGACGAGGAAAGACTGGCAGTCTTTTAGTGTGGCGGGGCAAAAGAGGGGAAGAACTCTTTTTGTGTGAAATCATATAATAGTATTAAATAAATTATATGGAGTAAGTATGGATTGTATGAATAAAAAAAATCCGCCGCAGGTTGTGGGCATGACATATGTGCCATGGCAGCACTGGGGCGAGGTGTATGAACCATGCAGAGCATTAAAATACGGAACATTGTTTCCAATATTAAATAAGCCGTTTGTCGGCTGCAGATGCGACAGAAGCCGTTAACGGGCAGAAAGCCGGTTAAAATGCAGAGTGCAGGCAAACAGCGGCATTGCGGACTCTGTGAAACAGTATGCCGCGTATAAAGAGAGGAGCATGGCAAACGTGAAGGATATGAGAAATCCATATATGCCAGGTAGAGGGGATTCCTGCGGCTGTCAGGGAATCCGGCCGGAGCAGGCAGGCAGTAAAAATCCTGCCGGCAGAAGGGCAGGAGAAAACTGTCCGTGTACTGACAGAATGGGAAGAGAAATGAGAATGCCAAACAGAATGGAGCATCGTCTGCCAATGCAGGGATGCCAGGAGAATATGCGTCTGGTGCCGGAAAACAGAATGTCAGAAAGAAGACTGCAGTCTGTACAGAATCAGCAGTGTAACAAAAGCCGTTATATCGCAGATGTGTATGAGCTGGGATTTGTTATGGTGGAAACGGCGCTGTATCTGGATACCCATCCCGATGACGGTGAAGCACTGGCATTTTATGCCGATATGAAGCATCAGTACGCAGAAGCAGTGCGGCTTTACAATGAAAATGTGGGTCCTTTAAGTTTTTATCATGTAACAAATGAAAACTACTGGAACTGGGTTGCAACACCAATGCCGTGGGAAATGGAGGGTTAAACGATGTGGAATTATGAAAAAAGATTACAGTTTCCGATTCATATTAAGAATCCCAATCCGGCACTTGCGGCAATGATTATCAGTCAATACGGAGGCCCCGACGGGGAGTCCAGCGCCTCCATGCGTTACCTGTCCCAGCGGTACAGCATGCCGTACCGTGAAGTTTCCGGGCTTTTGACGGATATCGCGACAGAGGAACTCTCACACCTGGAGATGGTCAGCGTTATGGTACATCAGCTGACGAGGAACTTAAGCGTTGACCAGATTAAGGGGACACCGTTTGAAGCGTATTATGTAGACCATACGACTGGAATCTGGCCGCAGGCGGCAGGAGGAATTCCGTTTAATGCGTGCGAGTTCCAGTCTAAAGGCGATGCGATTACAGATTTGGTTGAAGATCTGGCAGCAGAGCAGAAAGCCCGCTCAACCTATGACAACCTTATCCGGCTTACGGACGATGCAGATGTATTAGAGCCGCTGCGGTTTTTACGTCAGCGTGAAATCGTGCATTTCCAGCGTTTCGGTGAGGCACTTTCTTTAGTGCAGCAACGCTTAGACTTTAATAATTTCTATGCCTTTAATCCCGAATTTGATAAAAAATGTAAATAGCATTTGTGCATACAGTATGATACAATCAAAGAGTTTAGAAGGGGCTGCCGCAAAGAGTGCCGGCGGCCCTGTCTGTTATGCAGGCAGTATACATAAAAAGGAGTATAAAAATGAAAGAAAAGATATATACGATTCCCGTTAATGATGCATTTGACAAAGACTGTGAGTGTCCACTCTGCGCAATGTATCAGGAACTGGAAAATAATGCGGTAGAATATACGATGGGACCAAGTTACATGGAAGACGATATCCGTGCCGAAACAGACAAAATGGGATTCTGCCGGAAGCATTTGAAAAAGATTTATGCTGTAGAAAACCGTCTGGGATTTGCACTGGTGATGAAGACACATATGGACAAGGTGATTAACGAGATTGAAAAAAGAAATGAACAGCCGGTAAAGGCAAAGACGCTGTTTAAAAAGGCAGAAACACCGTCAGCATGTGATTATATTAAAGAACTGGAACAGTCCTGCTTTGTGTGTAACCGTATACAAAATACATTTGAGCGGTATGTGGATACGGTGCTGCATTTATATCAGTCCGATGCAGCATTTAAAGAGAAATACCTGCACAGCAAGGGTTTTTGTACAGCGCATTACGGCATGTTAATCGAGCGCGGTGCACAGAAGTTTTCGGGCAGTACGGCAGAAAACTTCCGTGTGGATACAGACCGACTGTATCTGGAAAATATGAAGCGTGTGCGTGATGATGTGGCATGGTTTATCAATAAATTTGACCATAAATATGCAGACGAGCCGTGGAAAAATGCGAAGGATTCACTGACGCGCGCCATGACAAAGGATAATTCAATTTTATAGCAGAAAGGACAAGCAATGCAGATTTCTTATGATGAGGGAAATGTTGTACTTACAGAAGTGAGGGATTTTGATCTTGCGCAGACACTAGAATGTGGGCAGTGTTTTCATTTTAAAAAACTCGCCGAACAGGAATATGCAGTCTGTGCATTTCATAGACTGTTACGTATACGTCAGGAAAAAGACAGCGTAATTTTGTTTGATACGACGATGCAGGATTACGAAATGATATGGCGGGATTATTTTGACTTTGGCAGGGACTACGGCAGGATAAAGGCGGCGCTTTTACAGACGGACGATACGTTAAAGGAAGCAGTGGAAACCATGCAGGGCGTACATATTTTACAGCAGGAATTTTTTGAAACTTTAATTTCCTTTATTATATCGCAGAATAAGCAGATTCCGCATATTAAGAAGATTGTGGAAACGCTTTCGGAGCGTTTCGGGGATGATCTGGGTGAAATAAACGGAATGAGATTCTTTGCCTTCCCAACGGTCAGCCAGATGTGCAATGTCACGGAAGAAGACCTGCGGGACTGCAAAACGGGCTTCCGAGCGCCGTATATTGTAGATGCGGTGCAGAAAACGGCAGACGGACAGATATCGGAGGCTGCATTAAAAGCGGCGGATACCGCAGAATGTGAGAAAATGCTGACAAAGATAAAAGGGGTCGGCAGTAAGGTTGCAAACTGCTGTATGCTGTTCGGGCTGGATAAGCGCGATGCATTTCCGGTGGATGTGTGGATTAAGCGGATTATGGAGCAGCTTTATTTTTCGGGAAAGGAAACGGACAAAGAAAAAATTGCGGCATTTGCAAAGACACGTTTTGGAAGCTACGGCGGCTATGCCCAGCAGTATCTGTTTTTTTACGGAAAAACAGTGCGTATCGGCACGCAAAATCAAAAAATTAAAAAAGTATAATCTAATTATTAAAAACAAAAGATATTTCCAATTATCTGTTGACAAACAAAAGGCAGAGTGATATTTTAATGATATTGAAATTAGCACTCAAATTAAATGAGTGCTAACAAGGAAAATAATAGCAGCTGTCGTATACAAGTTCGGGGCGGCGCAAAGGCAGCCTTACCGGCGGCGGAATGGAGGATAATATGAAGTTAGTACCATTGGGAGACAGAGTTGTAATTAAAGCGTTAAAGGCAGAAGAAACGACAAAATCAGGCATTGTATTACCGGGTCAGTCAAAGGAAAAACCACAGCAGGCAGAAGTTATTGCAGTTGGTCCTGGTGGAGTTGTAGACGGCAAGGAAGTAACAATGCAGGTTAAGACAGGCGATAAAGTTATTTATTCTAAATATTCAGGAACAGAAGTGGAATTAGATGGCGAGGAATATATCATCGTAAAACAGTCTGATATCCTTGCAATTATGGAATAGAAAAATCTGGTAAAAGCAGTTTTGATACAGTATAAAATAGAAATCGGAGGTCAAATATCATGGCAAAGGAAATTAAATATGGCATTGATGCAAGAAAAGCTCTTGAAGAAGGTGTAAATAAGTTAGCAAATACAGTACGTGTAACATTAGGACCGAAAGGAAGAAATGTTGTTCTGGATAAGTCTTACGGTGCTCCGTTAATCACAAACGACGGTGTTACAATTGCAAAGGACATCGAACTGGAAGACAAATTTGAAAACATGGGCGCACAGCTTGTAAAGGAAGTTGCTACAAAGACAAATGATGTAGCAGGTGATGGTACAACAACAGCAACCGTTCTTGCACAGGCAATGGTAAATGCAGGTATGAAGAATCTTGCAGCAGGCGCTAATCCAATCGTGTTAAGACGAGGCATGAAGAAGGCAACGGAGTGTGCTGTAGAAGCGATTGCAAAGATGAGCGAAAAGGTAACAGGCAAGGATCAGATTGCAAAGGTTGCTTCTATTTCAGCAGGTGATGCAGAAGTCGGACAGATGGTAGCAGATGCAATGGAAAAGGTTTCTAACGACGGTGTTATCACAATCGAAGAATCTAAGACCATGAAGACAGAACTTGACCTTGTAGAAGGTATGCAGTTTGACAGAGGATATATTTCAGCTTATATGGCAACAGATATGGATAAGATGGAAGCAGTTCTTGATAATCCATACATTTTAATCACAGACAAGAAGATTTCTAACATTCAGGAAATCCTTCCGCTCTTAGAGCAGATTGTACAAAGCGGTGCAAAGCTGTTAATTATCGCTGAAGATGTTGAAGGTGAAGCACTTACAACATTAATCGTCAACAAGTTAAGAGGTACATTCAATGTTGTTGCTGTCAAGGCTCCGGGCTACGGCGACAGAAGAAAAGAAATGTTAAAGGATATTGCAATCCTTACAGGCGGTCAGGTTATTTCAGAAGAATTAGGACTTGAATTAAAGGATGCTACAATGGATATGCTCGGCCGTGCAAAGTCTGTTAAGGTTCAGAAGGAAAATACTGTTATTGTTGACGGTGAAGGCGAAAAGTCTGCAATCGAAGCAAGAGTTGCACAGATTCGTGCACAGATTGACGAAACAACATCTGATTTCGACAGAGAAAAGTTACAGGAAAGACTTGCAAAGCTGGCAGGCGGCGTAGCTGTTATCAGAGTCGGTGCTGCAACAGAAACAGAAATGAAGGAAGCAAAGCTTCGTATGGAAGATGCTTTAAATGCAACAAGAGCAGCCGTAGAAGAAGGTGTTATTTCTGGCGGTGGTTCTGCTTATATTCATGCTTCTAAGGAAGTGAAGAAACTGACAGAAACACTGATAGGTGATGAAAAGACAGGCGCAGAGATTATCTTAAAGGCACTCGAAGCTCCGTTATACCACATTTCAGCAAATGCAGGTCTGGAAGGTTCTGTTATTATTAATAAGGTAAGAGAATCTGAAGTAGGAACAGGTTTCGATGCATTAAACGGCGAATATGTCAACATGATTGATGCCGGTATCTTAGACCCTGCAAAGGTTACAAGAAGTGCATTACAGAATGCTACAAGTGTTGCATCTACACTGCTTACAACAGAATCCGTTGTTGCAACAATCAAAGAAGATGTTCCGGCAATGCCGGCAGGCGGTGCGGGCGGCATGGGAATGATGTAATTCCTGCTGTTAAAATGCATAAAAATAAATATTTTTTGGCTGGACGGTAAAACGGGCAGTAGATTGAAACCGGCAGAGGAGACAGATTTTGTCAAATCTGCCGGTTTTTATTGCTTTTTAGTACAAAAAGGATTATGATAGTAACAGACAGGCTGGTTTAAACTCCGGCAGAATGGAGAATTTATGTATAATATTACAACAGAACAGATTTTAAAAACGAAAGCCCCAAAGCAGGCGGCAGTATTTAAGACCGTTATGATTCTTGCATGTATTCTTGCAGTCACAACGATTCCGTCAACTTATGCACTGGGAATTCTGCTCACAGCGGTACTTGTGGTATTTACGGTGATATTGTTTAAATATTACAATGCAGAGTATGAATATTCATTAGTGGACGGTGAGCTCACAATTGATAAAATTATGTCACAGTCCATGAGAAAACGCTGCGGGGTATACAATATTGCAAAAGCATCCATGCTTGCGAAACCGACCTGCCAGGCAGCGCTTGGAATGGAACACAAAAAACTGCGGACCGCAGAATACACTTCCAATACAGCACCCGAAAAGACGGTTGTTTTATATACAATGGATGCAAGCAATGAAATGGTGCGCATCATCATAGAACCGGATGAAAAGATGCTTGAGGCACTTCGGGCGGGTGTACCGAAAGCCGCAGACCGCATGGATGAATAAAAAAGTGAATGTACAGAAAAAAGTGTTTGACATTATCAGCGTATTTTGTTATATTGTCAAATAATACACAAAACACATTAAAATGAAAGAAAGAGAGGATACAGTAGAAATGGGTACAATCATTGGCGAAGGCATTACATTTGATGACGTGTTATTAGTTCCACAGTATTCAGAAGTAACGCCGAATATGATTAATCTGTCAACACAGTTGACAAAGAACATTAAGTTAAACATTCCATTGATGAGCGCGGGAATGGATACTGTTACAGAGCACAGAATGGCAATTGCCATGGCAAGACAGGGCGGTATTGGTATTATTCATAAGAATATGTCTGTAGAACAGCAGGCAGAAGAAGTGGATAAGGTAAAGCGTTCGGAAAATGGCGTTATTACGGACCCATTTTATCTGCATCCGGACAATACACTCGAAGATGCAAATAATCTGATGGGTAAATTCAGAATTTCAGGTGTGCCGATTACAGATGATGATGGCAAGCTGGTGGGTATCATCACCAACAGAGATCTGAAGTTTGAAGAAGATTATAAAAGACCGATTAAGGAATGTATGACAAGCGAGAATCTGATTACAGCACCGGTTGGCATTACATTAGACGAAGCAAAGAAGATTTTAGGCAAGGCAAGAAAAGAAAAACTTCCGATTGTAGACAGCGAATTTAAGTTAAAGGGTCTGATTACAATTAAGGATATCGAAAAGCAGATTAAATATCCGTTATCTGCCCATGATGCACAGGGAAGACTGCTCTGCGGCGCCGCTGTCGGTATTACGGCAAACGTTATGGAACGTGTGGAAGCCCTTGTAAAGGCAAAGGTTGACTGTATCGTAATCGATTCTGCACACGGTCATTCAAAGAACATTATCACTACATTACAAAATATTAAGGCTGCATATCCGGACCTTCAGGTAATTGCCGGAAACATTGCAACAGGTGCAGCTGCAAAGGCTCTTTGCGAAGCAGGCGTAGATGCGGTTAAGGTTGGTATCGGACCGGGTTCTATCTGTACAACACGAGTTGTTGCAGGTATCGGTGTACCACAGGTAACAGCAGTTATGAGTGCTTACGAAGAAGCGAAGAAGTACGGTATTCCGGTTATCGCCGATGGTGGTATCAAGTACTCCGGAGATATCGTAAAAGCAATCGCAGCAGGCGGCAACGTATGTATGCTCGGAAGTCTGCTTGCAGGCTGTGACGAAAGCCCGGGAACATTTGAATTATTCCAGGGAAGAAAATATAAAGTATACAGAGGCATGGGTTCTATCGCTGCCATGGAAAACGGCAGTAAGGACAGATACTTCCAGACCGGCGCTAAGAAGCTGGTACCGGAAGGTGTTGAAGGACGTGTGGCATATAAGGGACTTGTAGAAGATACCATCTTCCAGTTAATGGGTGGTCTTCGTTCCGGTATGGGATACTGTGGCGCGCAGGATATTCCGACATTACAGGAAACAGCACAGTTTATCAAGATGTCATCTGCAGCATTAAGAGAGAGTCATCCACATGATATTCATATCACAAAGGAAGCTCCAAACTACAGTGTAGAGGATAAGTAAAAAACAAATAATCATAACAAGACAGCCGTCCGGTAACGTGTTGACCGGGCGGCTGTTGTTATGTTCAAGGAAAATATTATTACAGGCACAGTAACAGAAAAAGAGCGGAGAATGCCAGTGCTGCCCGAATATGGTATGATATCATTTTATTGGGAAACTGCTTGATTAATATAGTTTATGTGTTGTATAATGTAATAAATAATTGTGCTGATATTCATAGGGGATTGTACGAGCAGTATAATGATGGATGGGTTAAGAGAGGTATAGCAATGAAGGATATGATGTTTGGCGGGTATATCGCCCGCAACCACGTTGGCAACAATCTGACAGACAGGGAACTGCGGGTATTAAAAGATGGGGATATTGATGCAATGGTGTCTACATTTGTAAAGATGCGTCAGGAGGAGTATATTTTACAGTTAAAGTGTGTATTAAAAAGCCTGAAACATTATCTTGGTGACGAAATGACACTGGAAAAGATTACGATAAAAGAGGAGTATGAAGGGGATTTTATCGGTAGTCAGATGATGGATGGCGATATGGATATTTTCTTTGGAATTATCGGAAGCGATGAGGTATTGTTAAAGGTTGCATCGGATTTTGCAATGGAAGATTTTCAGGAATTTGATATGGATGCATACGATGCAGTCTGCGAACTGATTAATTGTACGAATGGTGCATTTGCAACAAGACTTTGCGATGATGATATAGATGTGGTATTATATCCACCGGTATTTTATGATAATGTGCATATTACAAGTGAAAAAGGATTTTATGTCGTAACCATCGGTTACGAAGGCAGTCAATTTGACTTGATTATGGCAATCAATGAGAATGTGGAGCTTGCCAGCCAGGAAACCTATTTGTAAAGAAATGAAAAAACCGCAAAAGCGGAGGAATGGAGAAATAGTATGGTTACAGTATTAATAGTAGATGACTCAAGAACATCAAGACGTTTTTTAAGAAATATGCTTACAGAGGCGGGATACGAAGTTGTAGCAGAAGCAGTTGACGGCGAAGATGGCATGAAAAAATATGAGGAATTTAAACCGGATATTGTTACAATGGATATTACCATGCCAAAGCTGGATGGGATTGATGCAGTCAGTGAGATTTTAAAGATTAATCCGGCAGCTAAGATTGTAATGGTTACCGCAGCCGGACAGAAGACCAATATTGTAGAAGCATTAAAGAGAGGTGCGGCTGATTTTATCCAGAAGCCGTTTGAGAGCAGTGCAATCGTATCTGTACTCGAAAAGGTTATGGGAGAATAATAAAGCCGTATAAGCGGCAGAATGAGGCAGTATGTATAATTACAGAATTTTGATACAGTATGACGGCGGACGTTTTGACGGATGGCAGCGTCTTGGCAAAGATGCTTCGGAAAATACTGTGGAATTTAAAATTAAAGAGATTTTAAAAAAGATGACAGGTGAGGAAGCAGAACTGTTCTGCGGGTGCAGAACAGAAAAGGGCGTTCACGCTTATGGACAGGTGGCTAATTTCAAGCTGAATTCCAGACAGAACTGCATGGAATTAAGGAATTATCTGAACAGATATCTGCCGCGTGACATTGCCGTGTTGAAAGTGGAAGCAGTTGATGAACGTTTTCACAGTCAGCTGCTTGCAAAGGAAACAACGTATCTGTATCGGATTGATACGAAGTCTATTGCCAGTGTGTTTGAAAGAAAGTATAGTTACCACACATTTCATCCGCTCGATTATGAAGCAATGAATAAAGCAGCCGCTTATTTTCTTGGAAAGCATGACTTTAAGGCTTTCACCACAGCAAGAAAGAGCAAGTCTACCGAACGGGAAATTAAGAATATTACTATCAGCTGTGATGAAAGCGGTATTGCGCAGCTGCGTATTACGGCAAATGATTTTTTGCATAATATGGCAAGGCTGATGATAGGAATTCTGCTGGATGTTGGAACCGGTCTAAAAAAGCCGGAAAATGTACGGGACATTCTGGATGGAAAAGATGTTCAGATGTCACTGCCGGCAGAAAGTTATGGACTGTTTTTGGAAGAAGTCCGATATTAGTGTATGATGAGGTGCTGTTTCGTTAATGAACATAGATTCTTAATGAAGCAGCCCTTTTATATAGTAAAAAGAATTGGAGAGAGTCATGAATACAATTGTTGAAAAGATTACGGAACAGTTACAGAATGCATTTGCCGAATGTGGTTATGATAGAAAGTATGCAAAAGTTTCTTTATCAAACCGCCCGGATTTGTGCGAATATCAGTGCAACGGTGCGATGGCAGCGGCAAAGGAATACAAAAAAGCACCTTTTATGATTGCAGATGAAGTTGTTGCAAAATTGGACAAAAATCCGCTGTTTGACCGTATCGAAAGCGTCAAACCGGGATTTATCAATATTATTTTAAGCGGACAGGCAGTTGCAGACTATGTCAATGAAATGACACAGGCAAAGCAGTTTGGTTATGAAAATCCTGAAAAGCCAAAGACGGTCATCGTGGATTACGGCGGAGCCAATGCGGCAAAACCGCTTCACGTAGGACATCTGCGCTCTGCGGTAATCGGTGAGAGTGTAAAGAGAATCCAGCGTTTTGCGGGCAATAAAGTAATCGGTGATGTACATCTTGGCGATTGGGGTCTTCAGATGGGATTAATTATTGAAGAACTGCGTGACAGAAAGCCGGAACTTCCGTATTTTGACGAGCAGTTTACAGGTGAATATCCGGCAGAAGCACCGTTTACCATTTCCGAGCTGGAGGAAATCTATCCGGCAGCCAGTGCAAAATCCAAAGAAGATGCAGCATTTATGGAAAGAGCGCATAATGCAACTTTAAAGCTGCAGAGCGGGGATAAGGCATGTACGGCAATCTGGAAACATATTATGGCAGTTTCCAAAGCGGATTTAAAGAAAAACTATGATAATCTGAATGTGTCCTTTGATTTGTGGAAAGGGGAAAGCGATGCACAGCCGTATATTCCGTCTATGGTACAGGAGATGATTGACAAGGGACTGGCTTACGAAAGTCAGGGTGCTATGGTTGTGGATATTCAGGAAGAAGGCGATACCAAAGAACTGCCGCCATGTATTGTCAGAAAATCAGACGGTGCCGCACTGTATGCAACTTCCGATTTGGCAACGCTGGTGGAAAGAGAAAAGCTGTATCAGCCGGATGCTTATATTTATCTGGCTGATAAAAGACAGGAACTGCATTTTACACAGGTATTCCGTGTGGCAAAGAAAGCAGGCATTGTAAATCCGCAGGCAGAAATGACATTTTTAGGTTTCGGAACAATGAACGGAAAAGACGGAAAGCCGTTTAAGACACGTTCAGGCGGCGTGATGCGTCTGGAACATCTGATTGCCGATATCAATGAAGCAGTCTATAAAAAGATGATGGAAAACCGTACAATGGATGAAGAAGAAGCAAGAGCAACGGCAAAGATTGTTGGACTTGCAGCCTTAAAGTACGGGGATTTATCCAATCAGGCATCCAAAGACTATGTATTTGATATTGAACGTTTTGCATCATTTGAAGGAAATACAGGTCCATATATTTTATATACAATTGTAAGAATTAAATCTATTTTAAACAAATATACCGATAGCGGAAAGACACTGGAAAATCTCAGCATTAATCCGGCGGACTCCGCAACGGAAAAGGCATTGATGCTTTCTCTGGCAAAGTTTTCGGAAATTATGGCGGCAGTCTATACAGAAAAAGCGCCGCATAAGCTGTGCCAGTTTATTTATGAAGTATCTAACGCATTTAACGGATTCTATCACGATACCAAGATTCTTGCAGAAACAGACGAAGCAAAGCAGAAGGGCTATATTGCGTTAATTTGTCTGACAAAAGCCGTATTAGAGCAGTGTATAGAACTGCTGGCAATTGAATGCCCGGACAGAATGTAGGAATATATAAGAATATCAAAAGAAAAAGCTAAGATTTTGTGCGGCCGCAGATAAGAAAAGGACGATATGCTGTACAGGTCAGAAGCTTAGAGGGATAGGATTTATAGAAGGAGGAAACGGGAATCCGTATAAAGTTATGAAATTATTATCATTTGCTATTCCATGCTACAATTCGGCGGCATATATGGAAAAATGTATTCAGTCTGTTCTGGCAGGCGGTGAGGACGTAGAAGTTATCATTGTAGATGATGGTTCTACCAAAGATGAAACAGCAAAAATTGCAGATGAATATGCAGCAAAATATCCGACGATTGTTAAGGCGGTTCATCAGGAGAACGGTGGACATGGACAGGCAGTTAATACAGGACTGGCACATGCAACGGGTAAATATTTTAAAGTAGTTGACAGTGATGACTGGGTGGATTTAAAAAGTTACCGCAGAGTACTGGCAACGCTCAAAAAATTTGACGAGGCAGAAGAACCGGATATGGTCATTGCAAATTACGTCTATGAAAAAGTGGGTGCAAAGCGTAAGAAAGTCATCCATTATGACAATGTATTTCCGGAAGAAACTCTTTTTACATGGAATGATATCGGCCATTTTAAGATGGACCAGTACATTTTAATGCATACGGTTATTTATAAGACGGAATTGCTGAAAAAATGTGGATTGCAGCTGCCAAAACATACATTTTATGTGGATAATATTTATGTGTACAAACCATTACCAAGTGTAAAAACACTGTATTATATGGATGTAGATTTTTACCGTTACTTTATTGGCAGGGAAGATCAGTCGGTCAATGAGAAAGTGATGATCAGCCGTATCGACCAGCAGATCAATGTAAATAAGATTATGGTAGATGAATTTGATCTCTGGAAGATTCCAAACCGAAAACTGCGTCATTACATGTTTAATTATCTGGAAATCATCACGGTCATTTCCACGATTATGTTGATCCGCTCCGGCACTGAGGAAAATCTTCTGAAAAAACGTGAACTGTGGAAATATATTAAGGATCACGACATCCGTTTATTCCATCATCTGCGCGCCGGAATTATGGGAAATGCAATGAATCTGCCGGGCAAGGGAGGCAGAAAGATTTCGGTTGCGGCATATCGACTGTCACAGAAAGTGGTCGGATTTAATTAAGAGGTAGTGAGAGTATGAGTGAAGAAAATAACTGGAATTATGGAAATGATGAGCCGAATGTAAATCAGGGAAATCCTGTCAGCCTGGAGAAAAGTACGACTGATGGTACAGCAGGTGTAAATTTAGAGAAGACTGTGACCGGAAATGAAGAGCGTGTAAATTCAGAAAAGACTATGACAGACAATCCGTATTATACAAATACGTCATATGGAAACGGCAATACAAATTATAATTACGGACAGTCAAATGACAGTGCAGGTTATAACTATGGACAGTCAAACGGAAGTACAGAATATAATTACGGACAACCGGCTGGCAGGTATGGAAGTAATAAGTCAGAAAGTGAAGGCTTTGGTATTGCGTCGTTAGTACTTGGAATCATTACGGTTTTGCTGTTCTGTACCTGTATCAGCTGGATCACCGGTATTCTTGCGATTATTTTTGGTATCATACAGCTTGTAAAAGGAAACAAAAAAGGAATGGCGATCGTTGGTTTGATCACAGGTGGAATCGGTTTTGCAGCATCGATTATTCTGTATATCCTGATTTTTTTTACAGGACTTGGATCTTATAGCAGCTATAATGACATCTATGATCATATTTACGATGATATCTATGATGATATTGAAGACAGTATGGATGACGGAACGATATAATAAGACTGCCGAGCGAAGCGAGTGTAGATCACGATCATGATATAGAAATTTTTAATGGAGAGGGTTATGGAAGAGTTATTGACAGTCAGTGGATTATCCAAGACATTTCACTTGTCAAAAAAACAGCAGAAATTAGAAAAGACAACGGAAAAAGTTAAGGTTGCGGTGGATGATCTTTCCTTTTGTACTTACAGGGGGGAAGTTTTTGGATTATTAGGGCCAAACGGAGCGGGAAAAACAACGACGCTTCGCATGTTAGCGACACTGATCAAACCGGATGAAGGCGATGCACGGATCGATGGCAGCAGCATTGTGACAGATCCAAACGGTGTGCGGAAAAAAATCGGATTTCTGACGAGCGAATTAAAACTGGAAGAATTTTTTACTCCGAACTATCTGTTTGATTTTTTCTCAGAATTATACGGTGTCGATCAGGCAGAGCGGGATGAGAGAAAACGTATCCTGTTTCAGAAATTTGGTGTGGATGAGTTTGCGGAAGTGAAGGTTGCAAATCTCTCCACTGGTATGAAACAGAAAGTATCCCTGATCATTTCACTGGTGCATGATCCGCAGATCATTATTTTTGATGAGCCGACAAACGGACTTGATGTTATCACGGCGAAGGTTGTGACCGATTTTCTGCAGGAATTGAAAGCAGAAGGAAAAACGATCATTGTATCAACACATATTTTTTCACTGATCGAAAAGATCTGCGACCGTGTCGGCATTATCATCAACGGAAAAATGGTTTTGTGTGACACGCTTTCCCATGTGACGGCGGAAATGCCACTTGAGGATAAGTTCTTTGAAATCTATCGGGAAACGGCAGGTGAGATAGTATGAGTAAAAAAATGATTGCAATCATGAAAAAAGAGTTCGCCCGCTTTTTTGGAGATAGAAGACTGGTATTTACCACGATTTTGATGCCGGGATTGATGATCTATATTGTGTATACATTTCTGGGGCAGGGAATTATGAAGCAGTTTGCCGCTTCGGAGGATTATGTATATCAGATCTATACGGTGGATCTGCCGGAGGCGTTTTCTTATTTAAAGACAGAGTCTGATCTGGAAGTGACGGAAATTACAGTAGAAAAAGAGTCTGATGTCTTAGAAAAGATCGAGGCGGAGGAAGCAGATCTTTTGATGGTGTTCCAGTCGGATTTTGATGTGGCTGTCGCTGCATATGATCCGTTAGATACCACGCAGGCAGCACCGGATATCAACATGTACTATAATTCAGTTTCGACGGAATCGTCGACGATCTACAATCAGATGTACCAGGTTTTTGATGATTATGAATCTTCTCTGGCAAATAAGTTTGATATCAATGCCGAAGAAGGTGTGAAATATGATGTTGCAACGGAAAAAGATACTTCCGCGCAGCTTTTTTCCATGCTTTTACCGATGCTTTTGATGTCATTTTTATTCAGTGGCTGTATGGCGGTTGCCCCGGAATCCATCGTCGGGGAAAAGGAGCGCGGAACGATCGCAACGCTGCTTGTCACACCGATGAAACGCAGCGAGCTTGCCGTCGGAAAAGTCCTAAGTCTGAGTGTCATCGGACTTTTGGGCGGAGTTTCCAGCTTTATCGGCACGATGCTGGCACTTCCGAATCTGATGGGCAGTGCGGCGCTTGAGGATGACAGTATGACGGGTGCGATGAGCGCTGCAGTTTACAGTGGAACGGATTATGTACTGTTGTTATTTGTCATTTTAAGTACGGTTCTGGTAATTATCGGTGCAATCTCCCTGATGTCCGGCCTGGCAAAGAGCGTCAAAGAGGCAGGAACGATGGTTTCGCCTCTGATGATCGTCGTCATGCTGATCGGTGTGTCGACGATGTTCGGGGATGGTGCGCCGAAGGAGGTTTACTGGTATCTGATCCCGTTTTATAACAGTGTACAGTGCATGAACGGAATTTTTTCCTTTGATCTTGTTCCGGTTAATTTTGTGGTGACAATCGTGGCAAACCTTTTGTATGCACTGGTTATGACGGCCGGGTTAGCAAAGATTTTTGACAGCGAGAAGATTATGTATAGTTGAGTGGGAACAGGATATGGGGCAGTTAGTGTGAAAAATAAGATTTTTCACACGCAAGATTTGTGCCTACGCACAAACTTGAGATGCGCAAAAAACAGCGCAGGAATAGAGATTATCAAGGAAGTGGTAACTGCCTTTTTGGTAGAAAATAGTATGTATAAAAGCCACAACACCAGTCATATATTACAAATAAGAGAAAAGCAAACGGTTCAGGGGCGTTGTGATAGAAAAATTGCTTTTATTTATGAGAGAGGTTCATAATAAAAAAATACATAGTTATCCGAAAGATGTTCTGATCGCCGCAGTTATTTTCGCGGCAGCAGTCTGTCAGTGGGGCGGAAATCATGGAAAGGCGGCAGAAACCGTTTCTTTTGCGGCACTGGAAGATATCGCAGAAAAAAAGGTGGCGATCACTTTTGATGATGGCCCAAATCCGGATTATACAGAAGAACTTCTTACGGGGTTAAAAGAACGTGGTGTAAATGCCACGTTTTTTTTGCTGGGAAAAGAGGTTGAAAAATATCCGGAGATTGTAAAAGACATCTCTGACGGCGGTCATCTGATCGGCACACACTCTTACGAACATGTCAACTTAAGCAACCTTTCCGATGCGGCGGCGATCGAGCAGGTGGATAAGACAAACGCGGCTATCTATGATATCACCGGGAAATACCCGGAGTACATAAGACCACCGTATGGCTGCTGGAAATGTAATCTGGATTATGAGACAAAAATGATCGAGGTGCTGTGGGACGTCGATCCGCTCGACTGGAAGACAGATAATTCCAGCGTCATTGCAAAGCGTGTCATGGATAAAGTGCAGGAAAATGATATCATTCTGCTGCATGATGCCTCAGAATCATCGGTAAATGCAGCACTTCTGATTATTGATGAATTGCAGGGAGAGGGATATTCGTTTGTGACGGTCGAGGAACTGATACTGGAATAAGAAGGTTCGAGCGTCAGGTGTATAAAAAGTATATGCCTGAAAAAACGCTGGCGCAAAATTTTAGCCCGATCATGAAAAAAATAGATTAATTTACAAATGTAGAGTGAAATGCTATGATAACAGAAAAAGGGCGTGTGAAAAAACGAGAGTTTTTTCATTCGTCCTTTTGCTTATAGTTATAATAATAGCTATATTACATAAAAAAGGGTATAGTTCCCCTTACCCCATAAGAATGATATTATGAAATCTTATGCGGCAGCTGCAACTTTTTTCTGTTTGTTGTGATATTTATAAAGATTGTGTCCGATAGAAACGAGAAATACTTCAAGCAATA
>ERZ772870.408-NODE-408-length-47234-cov-5.422794_pt1 | contig 47234 bp, 35 predicted proteins | sample MGYA00511376_ERZ772870 | MGnify/ENA primary metagenome ERZ772870 (study PRJEB29015, sample SAMEA2737719) | human gut metagenome | biome: human gut; feature: human-associated habitat; material: faeces | place: China | collected 2012 ... | reverse complement strand
ACGCCCGGAACATCACCAACGGCACTGCCGATATCGGTGATGGGTTTTGAGGCGAGTTCTTTCTCGGTGATGACGGAAACGCTTGCTGGCGCTTCAGAGGTGTCCTGCGCATAGCCGGCAGCAGAAACGACGGATGTATCAAGCGTCGTATAGGCAGTCTGACCGCCGTCGTCTGCATAGGCTGCGGATACAGCAGCGGCAAGCGGAAGCAGGATGAGGGAAGTGCGTCGGTAAGTCATGGGTTGATTCTGTAGTTGGCGGCCTTGCCCGAAGCGGCCGCGGTTTGCGGAACTGCGGTCGAAAGAGTTTTCACTTCTGCGGCCACACGCCGCATACTACAGAACACAATCGAGAATCATTTTTATTAGCATTCTAATATCACTACTAAACAGAAATGATTATCTATATCAAAATTTATGCTTGGTTTACACTGATTTGCAGGTTCAGACCCGAGTAAATGCGGGATCACCGCCGTATTTCATCTTTACGAAGGTATAGACAGCGGGAAAGCTGAAAAGTCTGAGCATTTTGAATTTGCTGAGTTTTTACTGAGGCCCTTCGTAAATGAATGTAACCCAACGTAACAAAAGCACATGATTTTGTTTACGTAAAGCATTTGCCATTCAGGCTTCTCAGAGCTTCACCTCACAAACCGCCCGGATGTCTCTGTAGGCATCCGAGACGGTTTGCTGACTCAGAAGACTGCTGTGGGTTAGCGGCAATTAGAAGGTATACGTGTACCCCAGCCAAACATTGCGGCCATCAAAGAACTCACGATAGAGATTGCTGCCGTCAGCGTCATACTCAAGGCCTTTGTCAAAGACATTGTTGAGCGCGGCAGAGAAGTGATGCTGCTTTTCAAAGGTGTAGTTCACGCCGATGTCAACCTGTGTGTAGTTTTTGTATTTAGTGCTGCTGTAAGTGGCCGCACTGCCGCCCCTGCCGGTCGAAATCTGTTCGCTCATCGCATCAAGCTTAGCCAACGCTTTCACAAAGACATTCAGACCGCCGTTGTCATAGTCAGCACGAGCATTGATCGAGTGCCGCGGCATGGAGTTGGGGCGCAGACCATCGTTGACACCGCCTTCGATTTCTGCATGAGTGTAGGTATAACCCCCCTTGAAGCTCACTCCATAGAAAGCCGCAGTTTGGAAGAGCAGTTCGACCCCCTTCGCAGTGACCTTCCCGAAATTGACGTCCTGAGCGTCATAATTGCTGTCGTTAACGTAATTGATCTTTACGGTGTCAATCTTGTTTTTGAAATCCGTATAGAAAACACCCGCTGTCACCGAAGCAGCCTGACCGAGCTTCACAGTTGAAGACAATTCATAATTCCAACTTTCTTCGGGCTTCAGATCTGGATTGCCGTACGTGTGATTGGGAGCCCCGCGAACCGATACGCTGTAGGCGCCGTCCGTCAGCTGACGAGCTTCAGGCGTACGATAACCATTGGCCACGCCGCCCTTAATGCTGAAGGCCTCAGCAGGCTTCCACACCAAGTAGGCGCGAGGCGCAAAGTGGAAGTCGAAGATGTCGCTCCAATGGACGCGGGCGCCTACCGTTGCGATCCAGTTTTCATTGATGAAGTATTCCGACTCGCCAAAGACCGCAATCTGCGTCTGATCAAGCGTCTTTCCGGTGATTTCCGTGCCTTCGTTGAAATTGTCTTTGAAGGTCGAATAATCAACATCCAAACCGGTCTGCACAACCATGTCGCCGTAGCCATCAAGCGACACAGGCGTCTTTAATTTGGTGGCGAACACATAGTGCTTCGAAGACATGAGCGGGTCGGAGAGCGATCCTTTCGTGGTCTTGTTGGCGGTTGCAAGCATGCCTGGATTTACGCCATCCGTTCTGGTTGCAGGACCCGTTTTCGTCTTGATCAGGTCAAGCCCCTGGAACTGGAAATAGGTAGACAAATCGCCGAAGCTGAACCGCCCGTCGTGACCGACCACAACTGCGTATTTGTCAAACCAGCGGTGTGCCTCGTACCCCGCCTGACTTGTCGACATCGTGCCGCCCTTGAAATGCGTGTAGTCAACGTCAAGATAGAGGTCGTTATCTTCGTTGGGCGAAAGGTTCAGGCGGCCGCCGATATTGCCGGTGTAGCCGTCTGAAGGGGAATGGCTCGCATAGCCGCCGCTTGGCTCGTGAAGATTCGACTTTTCACGGTCAAAATATCGCCCGCGAAGAAGGAGCGACGCAACACCCTCTTTGAGCGGGATGCCGAGGTAGGCCCCCGCGCTCCAGCGGTCGTCCCAATCGCTGTCGGTGAACTGCGTGCGGTCAATTGAAAGCGATCCCGTGAACTGGTTGACATGCTTTTTCATGATGATGTTCACCGCGCCGCCGATGCCGTCGGAGCCGTAAATCGTCGAAGCAGGGCCGCGCATCACTTCAACGCGTTCCACCGCCCCGGGCGGCGGCATGAAGATGCCGCCCGCTTCAAAGCCGTTCAGGCTGTTCATGGCAGAGTCCGAGTTCTGTCGACGTCCATCGACCATGAGCAGCGTGTAATCCGAAGAGAACCCGCGGATATAAATCTGCGAAGTGCCCATCTTGGTAGTCGTGATGTCTACGCCAGGAACATCGCTGACAGCCGTGCCGATATCGCCGATCGGCTTTGTCATCAGTTCCTTGGCATCAATGACGGTGATGGAGGCCGGCGCTTCCCGCGTGTCCTGCGCATAGCCGGAAGCTGAAACAACGGAAGTGTCGAGTGTGGTGTAGCCGTCGTCGGCCGCCCAAGCGGCGGAAACGGCAAGTGCAAGCGGAAGCGCTGCCAAAAACTTGTGGTGCTGCATGATTGTGAGAAAAACGGTCAAAACAACCGTCTTGAGAATTGAGAGATTGGGCATTAAGGAACCGCACGCCGTCCATTGAGGCGGGATTCGTCTGGATGAATCGCAGTCTATTGGCGGTCAATGCGAATAATTCTCACCATCACCTTGCATAAAAAAGTTTCTTTACAAAAGAAATTTCCTAAATTTTCAATGATTTATTATCGATATAACGTCAAAGCTTGACGGATGTGATTTGCAGATTTTTTCTATCGCAAACACCGAATTTTTCTTATTAATCAATATCTGCTCGAGCAGCCTGAACGCCGTTGGTTAAGGCCGACAAGCGCTGCTTATTTGTTTACATGCGAGGCATTGGTCCGTTTACCCCTTGGAACCCCTGCGCTTTCAGCGAATCCAGAAGAAACCCATTGGGGACTTAGGGCCAAAGAAGTAAGCATTAAAGAAATGCAAAGATGGGGATCTCGCTCAAAATGGGCTGCCATTTCTAAGATGCTTGTTTATCCGCAGGATAGGTGAACTGCTGTTACGGCCGCCTCGTCTGAAGCATTTGCAGAGTATCCAATCATCTATCTGATATTTTTAACTTTTATCCGTTGTTTACTCGTGCGGTCCGTCACGTAAAGATATGTAAGCCGTGAGCAAGGTTATGTATCGAGAAGCGTTCTCATTTACCTTTGGGTTCGGTACAGTTTTGCTTCTGTTTGCGCTCAAACACATCACCCGCGACGACTTCCGGTCACTGCGGCACGTTTGTCTCTATGACCCGATCTACCTGCATCCTTCTTGTGCTGCTCACGCTGATGAGCGTTCTTTCGCTCTTCGTGGGCGCCGCTGACATCACGCCTGCCGATGTGCTCTCGGGCGATATTGAATCGCTCGAGCTCATGCTGATTTCCCGCTTGCCCAGACTTCTGGCCATTCTCTGCACCGGCATGGGCATGAGCATTGCGGGCCTCATCATGCAGCAGCTCTGCGCCAATAAATTCGTGTCGCCCACGACGGGGGCGACCATCTCTTCGGCTCAGTTCGGCATTCTCATTGCGCTGCTCTTTTTCCCCGATTCAACCCTTTGGTCGCGTGCGCTTTTTGCTTTTGCTGCCGCGATTCTCGGCACTTGGACGTTCGTTTGGTTCATTCTGCGCATGCCGATGAAAGATCCTGTGATGGTTCCGCTCGTCGGCATCATGTTCGGCAACGTGATCGGCGGCGTGACGAATTTTCTCGCCTACCGCTTCGACATGACCCAAGCGCTCTCCACCTGGCTCGTGGGACATTTTTCGCTCGTGCTCCGCGGCAACTTTGAGCTGGTCTATCTGGTCCTCCCGCTTATTGTGCTGGCCTGGATTTTTGCCAAGCACTTCAACATCGTCGGCATGGGCCGCGATTTTTCGAAGAACCTCGGCGTTAACTACACGCTCGTCCTTTTCAGCGGTCTCACCATTGCCGCGATGATCACTGCCGCGATTGTTTCCGTTGTAGGCTCCATTTCCTACATCGGTCTCATCGTCCCGAACCTCATCGCGATCTTCAAGGGCGACGATCTGCGCTCCACTCTGGCTGACACAGCGCTGTTCGGCGCGCTCTTTGTCCTCTGCTGCGACGTCATCGGACGCCTGGTTATCGCTCCCTATGAACTGCCGATTGAACTCATCATCGGCACGATCGGCAGTCTTCTCTTCATCGCGCTCATCTTCTACAGACTTCGTTTTGGGCGCATGTCGCTCGACAAAAAGCAGCTGCTCAGACTTTTTGGTCTTGACCGCCGCACACCTGCCTGCGGAGGCGCCAAATGACTTCCGACACCTTCACCGCCAACCCGCTCAAGACTGCCAGTTCGAGTGAAGCTGCCGCAGCCGCCTCGTCACTCAAAATTCAGCGCTCCCGCCGTCGGCGCATGCTTACCCGCCTAGGCTGCCTCATCGGTCTCGTGGTTCTTTTTGCTGCGCTCTACCAGTTTGCCTTCGTGAATCCGAAGTTTTTCAGCTATGCCATGAGCATCCGTCTGCCGCGCCTGATTGTGCTGCTGACGGCCGGCACGGCCATTTCTGCGGCAGCCATCATTTTCCAAACGATCATCCGCAACAACATTGTCACGCCGTGCCTTCTCGGCATGAACTCCCTCTACCTGCTCATCCATACCGGCGTGGTGTTCTTCCTGGGATCCGGCAGCGAATTTGCCACTAACCCGGTCTATGCCTTCGCGGTCGACATCATCGTGATGGGGACGGCGGCGAGCTTCATCTACTACTCGATCTTTCAAAAGACCGGCGGAAATGTTTTGTACGTGCTGCTGATCGGCACAGTGCTCACGACATTCTTCTCGAGCATGCAGAACTCGCTCACCCGCATCATGGATCCGAATGAATACGATGCGCTCCTCAATTCGCTCGTGGCGAGCTTTACCAACGTGAATGCTGCCTGCATTATCCCGGGCATTGTGCTGCTTGCCCTGCTCGCCTGGTGGCTGCGCCGCGATCTGTCCATTCTCGATGTCATCAGTCTCGGCCGGGAACAAGCCATCAGCCTCGGCGTCGACTACGAAACGACGCTGCGCCGTCTGATGGTGGGGGTTGCGCTCTGCATCGCCGTTGCAACGGCTCTGGTGGGACCGCTCTCCTTTCTGGGTCTCATCACAGCCAATGTCGCGCGGCAGATGTTCACCACCTACCGCCACACCTACCTGATTGCCGGAGCCTCCCTCGTCGGCATGCTCGTGCTCGCCGCCGGACAGTTCATTGTTGAACACGTGATGGTCTACAGCGTGCCGGTGAGCGTCTTCGTAACGATTGGCGGCGGCATTTACTTCCTCTATTTGATCCTCACGCAGAAGTGACCGAGTCCTTTTGCACCGTATTGAATTCTTCTCCATGCTCAGCATCAAGAACCTCACGAAGACCTACGAAGACGCAGCCGTGGTCGACGACGTTACGATCGATCTTCCTCCGGGCAAGGTGATCTCCCTCATCGGTCCGAACGGCGCGGGCAAATCGACCGTTCTCGGCATGATCTCCCGCCTGATTGCCCGCACGGCCGGAATCGTAGAGTTCAAAGGCCGCGACATTACGCATTGGGAAAGCCGTGAACTCGCCAAGCATTTGGCCATTCTGACGCAGGCCAACTTCGTGCAGATGAAGCTCACCGTGCGCGAACTCGTCGCTTTCGGGCGTTTCCCGCATTCCGGGTCTGCGCTGTCGGCCGACGATTGGACCAAGGTCGATCAGGCCATCCACTACATGGAGCTCGAAGCCTTTGCCGACCGCTTTATTGACGAAATGTCGGGCGGCCAGCGCCAGCGCGCCTTCATTGCAATGGTGCTCGCGCAGGACACTGAGTATGTGCTGCTCGACGAACCCACCAACAATCTCGACATCTATCACGCCACGCAGATGATGAAGCTCGTCCGGCGCCTTTGCGACGAATTGGGCAAAACCGTGATTCTGGTGCTTCATGAAATCAATCTCGCGGCGTTTTATTCCGACGTGATCTGCGCTTTCAAGGATGGCCGGATCGCCGCGCAGGGAACCGTTGACGAAGTGATGACGCCCGAAAACCTTAAGCGCATATACGGCGTCGACTTTGAAATTCACCGTATTGACGGCAAACCCCTCGCCATCTTCCACTGACCCCTTTCTGCTGGCCCCGCTGGTGCTCCATTGGGAGCAGCCCAATCATCTCTTCTTTTTCATTTCACGCTCTTCGGGAGTTTTTTTCAATGAACGCCACCCGCCGCACTGTTCTTATTGCCGGCGCTCTAAGCGCAATCACCGCGCTGAGCTTCTCTTCTGCCGTTTTCGCTGCCTCCGACCTCGTTGAGGTGCAGTCGCTCAACGCAGCCAATAAACCGATTACCGTCGCCGTTCCGAAAAATCCCCAGCGCATCGCCGTCGCCGATTATTCCGTGCTCGACACACTCGACCATTGGGGCTTGGGCGAGCGCATCGTGGCGCTGCCCCAGACCACGGCGCTGCCCTACCTTCCGCAGTATTTCAAGAAGTCCAAGAAAGTGACCAATCTCGGCACGCTCAAGGAAATCGATCTTGAAGGCTTGATGGCTGCCGAACCCGACGTAATCTTTATTTCCGGCCGACTCGCCAAGAAGTATGACGAGCTCTCGAAGATTGCCCCCGTCGTTTTCATGACCGCTGATCATGAGAAAGGCACCTTCAAAAGCTTTTCGGACAACTTAATGAACCTGGCCAAGATTTTCGGCAAGGAAGCCGCCGCTCAGGCCGACATTGATCATTTCACCGGCCGCATCGACCGCATCCGCGCCGCTTCTGCCGGGAAAACTGCCGTGGTGGGACTCGTCACCAGCGCCCACTTCAACCTCTTGGGCAACAAGGCCCGCTGCGCACTGATCGGCAACGAATTCGGCTTCCAGAACGTTGCTCAGAACGCCAATGCCAACCACGGCAACGAAGCGTCCTTCGAACTGCTCCTGAAGCTTAACCCTGACTACATCTTTGTTCTTGACCGCGACTCTGCCATTGCCCGCCCTGGCGCCAAAGTTGCGGCCGACGTGATGAACAACGAGCTTGTCGCCCGCACGAAAGCCAAAGCGGAAGATCACATTGTCTATCTCTCTGCCGCCTCCTGGTACCTCGCCGACGGCGGCTACACCTCGATGAACCTGCAGTTCCAGGACATCGAAAAAGCACTCGGCCTTACGAAGTAATATTTTGGAAAATACCATGCAGATCTCCCGCCGTCGTCTTCTTGTCGTCGCCAGCACCGCTTCGTTCGTCGGTTTCTCTGGCTTTTCGCTCCAAGCACTTGCCGCTGAACTCACTCTCCCCTCGGTCGGCGCCGACAAGAAGTTCTCTGCCGTTCCGGTTCCTGCGGATCCCAAGCGTCTTGCCGTTCTGGAATACTCCGTCATCGAAAACCTTCAGGTACTTGGCCTGAGCGACCGCATCAAAGCGGCCGTTCAGACCCGCAATCTGCCTTGGCTCTCAGCGCTTTCTACAGACTGCAAGCTCGTCAAAAGCGTTAAAAGCGTAGATATTGAAACGGTGAGCTCCGCCAAGCCTGACCTCATCTTCATTTCCGGCCGCATTTCACGCAATATTGATGCTTTTAAACCGATTGCTCCCACCGTCTGCCTGATCCCCAATAAGGCTGAGGGCTGGAAGAGCTTCCGCGGGAACTTCCTCGCCTTGGCGGAAGTTTTCGGTAAAAAGGCGGATGCTGAAAAACAGCTTAAACCGCTCGAAAAGCGCCTCTCAGCGCTGCGCAATAAGGCTGCAGGCGAACGCATCGCCGTCATTATGATGGTGAACGGCCGCATGATGGCCGCTCCCGCCGGCGGCGCCGCTGCACACCTCGGAGCAGACTTCGGCTTCACAAACGTCAAGCCTAAGCCTGCTCAGCCCGCTGCTCCCCGCAAGGCGCCGGCTCCGGGAGAGAAACCCGCTGTGCCCACACCAGCGGAAATCGCTGCCGGCAACGCAAAGACGATCGCTGAACTGGCAGCACTCAAGCCGCACCGTATCTTTGTGCTCAATAAGGATGAAGCGATCGGCATGCCCGAACCCAATACGCTCGCGAAGGCCGTGGCCAATCAGCCTGAATGGACAAAGCTCGATGCCGTCAAGGGCAATCGAGTTCATGAGCTCACGCATGCCGCTTGGTACCTTGCCGACGGCGGCCTCCTTTCGATGGACAAGATGCTCGCTGACGCTGAACGCGCGCTCGGTCTATAACGGCTCCTTAATTAAAAACATTAAAGCCCGCATTTGCTCAAAAGCACTGCGGGCTTTGTCGTTTCAGCGGCGTCGACGATTACTTCTGCAAAAGGTGAATCTTCGAGAGCCGCGAGATAGCATCCTCGAGCACGCGATCATCCCCCTTCGCAAAGTGGAACCGGATGTAGCGATGAACCGGTTCGCGGAAGAAGCTCGAACCCGGCACCGCGCCGAGCTTCACTTTTTCAGCCAAGTCGAGGCAGAACTGATAGTCGTCGTCATAGCCGAATTCACTGATGTCCACCAGGACAAAGTACGTGCCCTGCGGGCGGAAATATTTGAGGCCGAGCCCGTCCAGGCCGGAGAGGAAAACCTCACGGCGATGCGTGTATTCAGCCTGAAGCTCCTCGTAATAATCGTCGCCGAACTTGAGGCCTACAACTGCAGCTTCCTGCAGCGGCGCTGAGGCGCCGACAGTCAGAAAGTCATGGACTTTACGCACTCGGTCGAGGGCTTCGGCCGGCCCCAGAACGTAACCCAGGCGCCAGCCCGTAATGGAATAAGTCTTCGAGAGCGAATTGCAGACAATCGTACGCTCGCGCATGCCCGGCAGTGCCGCGAAATAGGTGTGCACATTGGGTTTATAGATAATGTGCTCATAGACTTCGTCCGTAATGACGAAGGCATCGAATTCCTTCACGATTTCTGCAATCTTGAGCAGTTCCTCACGGGTGAATACCTTGCCCGAGGGATTCGAAGGATTGCAGAGAATGAGCGCCTTGGCCCCCTGACGGAAGGCTGCGCGCAGCTCTTCGGGATCAAAATCAAAGGACGGCGGCTTGAGCGGCACAAAAATCGGCTGAGCCCCCGAAAGGATGGCATCCGCCCCGTAGTTTTCGTAAAAAGGCGAAAAAATGGCCACCTTGTCGCCGGGATTGATCGTTGCGAGCACCGAAGCCATCATTGCTTCCGTACCGCCGCATGTCACGCAGACTTCGGAGTTCGGATCATATTCCAGTCCGCTGAAGTGTTTGACCTTTTCACAGAGCGCTTCGCGAAAGTTCTGCGCACCCCAGGTCGTCGCATACTGGTGCGGCCCTTCAAAAGCCACTTTGGAGAGACGTTCAAGGATGGGTTCGGGCGGGTTGTAGTCCGGAAAGCCCTGAGCCAAATTGAGAGCACCGTATTTTGCGCAGACGCGGCTCATGCGTCGAATGACGGAATCGGTAAATGTGCTGCTGCGGTCGCTCAACGTGATCATCGGCGTTCTCCAGAAATCTTGCTGCGTAGTTTTTATTGTGGCGGCGCATCGTCAAACAGAGCGTTGAGCCAATGCGCCGTCCTTTATTTCACTACTTTTATTTCCGGCTGCGGCAAGCATGAAAGTAATACCTGCCAAAGCTCAATGGAGCTTAGGTAGTTGTTTAGTCTGCGACGCGTTTCGCGAGCTCCGGAGGATAGCGGTCACCGGCAATCGGCATGGCATCGAGCGCACTGCGAAGCATTGCGAGCTCCTCAGCCGAAAGCACCACATCAGCTGCGCCAATGTTTTCTCTGAGCCGCGCTGACTTCGTCGTACCGGGAATGGGCGCGATGAAATCACCCTGAGCAAGAACCCAAGCGAGTGCAATCTGCGCGGGCGTAGCACCGTGAACTTGGGCGGTTTGACGAACCAAATCCACAACGCGTTCATTGGCTTTCAGATTTTCTGGCTGAAAGCGCGGAACAATGCTGCGGAAATCGTCAGCGCCGTAGGACGCATCGGCATGAATCGTTCCCGAGAGGAAGCCCTTGCCGAGCGGGCTGAACGGCACGAAACCGATGCCTTCCGCTTTTAAAAGCGGCAGCACCGATGTTTCCGGTTCGCGCCACATCATGGAGTATTCGCTTTGCACCGCAGTGAGCGGACAAACCGCATGTGCCCGGGCAATCGTCTTCACGCCGGCCTCCGACAATCCCCATCCGCGAATCTTGCCTTCACGGATGAATTCAGCCATCACGCCTGCCACCTCTTCGACGGGCACTTTGGGGTCAACGCGGTGCAGATAATAGAGGTCAACATAGTCCGTTTTAAGTCGCTTGAGAGAACCTTCAAGCGAACGGCGGATGGTTTCCGGACGCGCATCGAGCCGCTGCTTGCCGTCAACAATCTCAATGCCGCATTTGGTAGCGATGACCGTCTGCTCGCGCACTCCTTCCAGAGCTTCGCCCACAAGTGATTCATTGACATACGGACCGTAGCATTCCGCGGTATCAAAGAACGTGACGCCCTGATCAAGTGCTTCATGAATCAAGGCCTTCATCGCTTCAACTGGACGAGCCGGGCCATAACCGTGACTCATGCCCATGCAGCCCAGCCCAATAGCCGAGACGGCAATGCCGCTCTTGCCCAACCGACGTGTTTTCATAAAAATTCAGCTTTCCAGTGAGTTAAAGGGAGTGTTTGACGATCTGCACTTTATCGAACGGAGAAGCTCTATAAATGAACAATCGGAGCAGCCTTTTGCCCAATCCTTTCGTTTTTTCATTCCGCTCGGATACCCGAACACGCTCTTTTTCGGCAATACTGCTGCGTACGCCAAAGTACCTCTGCTGTCCTCAGATTTCTCAAAACAGCGAAAGTCATCGAAAGGCATCGAAACTCATGAAAAGCAAAATATTCCAGTCTCTGAAAACTGCCGCAGCGGTCTCCTGCGCACTTTTGGGTGCAGCACTCCTCACCGCTTGTTCTGACGGCAAGAAGGTCGGTGACGTCTCACTCGGTTTTCTTACCTTCAAAAACATCCAGATCGACGCATTCATTGACCCTCAAGTGCCTGGCGTAACCTGCCATGCAGCCAGTATTGAGTCTCCGCTGACGCTCGCAGATCCTTCTGACAGTTCCGTTTCTTGCCGTCAGACGGGCGAAATCACTCAAGCCATGATCGATGCCATCGACAAAAGCAAGGACGGCGAAGTGATCTTCACCAAGTCTAAGAGCATCTTTTTCAAATATATGAAGATTCGCCGCATCTACGATGCCGAAAATCAGACGCTTCTGTATGTCTCGTATTCCACCAAGGAAACTTCGGGAAGCTTCAAACACAGCCTTTCAACGGTCCCGCTTTGGGGTACTGAAGCCTACAAGAAGCCCCTGCCGCCTTTGGGAGACGCCAATCAGCAAAAATTCTGATTGCTCCCGGCAATAAAGCGTGTCGATCTGCAACGGATGATGCCAATGGGCTGACTGTTTTTCTCTGATCCTCCATCCGCATTTAAGCTGCGGCAGAACTTAAAACACGGATGGAGCCCGGACTGCGGCCGCGCCAGTCGAAAGGAGCGTGCTTCGCCTTACTCATCGCGAACGTTTCCCATTCTCGCTAGAATGCCTCGCATCACATTTGCACGGCTGGTGTTTCGGGCGGTTCCCCCGTCTGCATCAGTCGCTGCGCATCTATAAGAGAAGACCTATGCTTTCTGTTTCTGAGATCCGTACCCTTATTAAGGAACGTCCCGGCATTTCCCTTCGCGATCTGGCTCTGCACTTTCGCGTCTCCCCGGGCATGATGGAGATGATGGTTTCGAAGCTTGTCGACCGAGGCGATGTAGAAACCGTGGTGCCGACATCGTGCTGCGGCGGCGACTGCGGCTGCTCATCCGAGGACCATGGCAAGCATTACAAGCTCACGCTGAAAGCTTTCCGCGAAATGGAAGCCTAATTGCAGAGCAGCTTTCTTTAGAAACAATTATTTGCACAATTAAGAGTTCAGCACTTGCTAAATACTCAACAAGTGTGCATAATTGAATTCTGTTGTGGTTCAGGTGGTCTTTCGTTTCCGAGAGACATCACTCGAACAGAGCCGCTGGAGGGAGTCCTCGCGGAACAGACGTGTTGCAAAGTCTGCTTTCGAACTCAAGAGGAGATGCTCAAGGAAAGCCGCCGGCCACAAACGAAACCGACAGGGTGCGATGAATTATCGCGCCCTTTTTGTTTTTTTCGGCCGCCGCAAATGATTCCGCGCCACGTTCCCGCCCTTGCTCTCGGTACGCTTGCTCTCGGCGTAGCCGAATTCTCCATGATGTCGATTCTTCTGCCCGTTGCCGATGATCTCGGTGTTACGGTGCCAGAAGCCGGACACTTTATTTCTGCTTATGCGGCCGGCGTCTGCGCAGGCGTTCTCATCATGGCAGCTGCGGCACGCAAGATGCCGCTCAAGACGCTGCTGCTCATCATTGTCGGCATCATCACGCTCGGCAATACGCTGACCGTCTTTGTCGGCAGCTATCACCTGATGCTTTTCAGCCGCTTCATTGCCGGGCTGCCTCACGGCGCCTACTTCGGCGCAGCGGGCGTACTCTGCACGCAGCTTGCCGATCCCGGCAAAGCCTCAAGAGACATGTGTCTGATGGTCGCGGGCATGACCATCGCGAATCTCGCGGGCGTTCCGCTCGCGAGTTTTCTCGCCTGGGCGGTGTCCTGGCGCGCAGCATTTGCCATTGCTGCCGCTGCGGCGCTGATCACTTTTGCGGCCATTCGCATCACTGTTCCCAAAGTGCCGGCACTGCCCGACAGCGGATTTGCCGCACAATTTCGATTCCTGCGCAGTCTCGAGCCATGGCTCGTGCTTGGCGCCATTGGCCTCGGCAACGGCGGATTCTTCGCTTACTATTCATACGTCAATCCCGTCATGGAACACGTGGCCGCGGTTCCGGCTTCGATGATGTCCGTCGTCATCACGCTCGCCGGTGCCGGCATGGTGCTCGGGAACCTCTTCTGCGCCAAAATTTCATCGTCCTTTTCAGATGAATCGCTTGCTGCTGCTGGTCAGGGCGTCTTGCTGCTCTCACTGGCTTCAGTCTTTTTTCTCGCGCACTGGAGTCCGGCAGCAATAGCGCTCACGACGCTCGCCGCCGGCTGCGTATTTTTCATTTCCGGCCCCGAACAGGTCCTGATGATCCGCAACGCCAAAGAAGGCCAGCTGCTTGCCGCATCACTCGCTCAGGTATCCTTCAACGCCGGCAACGCCGTCGGTGCGTGGCTCGGCGGATTGCCCATCGATGCGGGCAAAGCTGCAAATTGGGCGGCCATGCCGGGATTTTTCCTGGCGCTCGCGGGGTTTGGTCTTCTTTTTGTCAACTGGCTTATTCACAGAGTGCGCGAAGAGGAACGCACCGCTGGCCGCATCGCTGCACTTCAAGATCAGATCCAATCAAAAGCGCCTTAGAGAAGCCCATTGCGAAGACTGCTCCCCGCCCAATCTCTAACGGGTTGGGACGGAGGCTTCTCGCTTCATTGGCAGCCGTCTCGGTTTTCCGAAGTCTTACGTCGTCTCGACGAGCATTGAGACGGCGGGCATTGCCCTCAAGCCTCAGGACCGGGAGAGGGTTCCTGGCGATCGTTGCTCAATAGAGACCTCAAAGCACGGCCGTTCAACGGCCGCCAGCCGGTATTGTTTTTGCCTTTTTTCTGCACTCATGGCTTTGATATTTTTTGGCAAAAGCATGGCTCAGTTTAGGCAAAGACCAAAAAGAACAAGAACTTAACATAACCTCATCGAACAACAGAACGCGGTTCAAACGGACAGAAACGTTCAGACCGCATTAGCGATGAGGTATGAAATGAAACCGACTGTTCCGAGCCTTGCCGGTCTTTCCCAAAAATGCAAACTCACCTGTGCTGCGGCAGCTGCCGGCCTCCTTTTTGCCGTTTCGGGCGCTCAGGCCCAAGCGCTGACGCCTAAGCAGGAAAGCATCATTCCGATCGCAGCGCTGACTGCCAAAGGAGATGCCGCCCGTCTCAAGACCGTTCTTGCGGACGCGCTGAACCGAAAGTCCATGACAGCTAACGAAATGAAGGACGTGCTCCTTCAGATGTATGCCTATACGGGGTTTCCGCGCAGTCTGACGGGGCTCGGCGTTCTCGTCAATCTGCTCGATGAACGGCATGCCGCCGGCATCACTGACGAAAAAGGACGAGAAGCGACGCCGCTGCCCGCCGGCACGAACATCCGGGAACTTGGCACGAAAACCCAGACGGAACTTGTCGGCCGGCCAGTGAAAGGACCTGTCTACGACTTTTCGCCGGAAATCGACACCTATCTCAAAGAGCATCTTTTCGGCGACATCTTCTCCTCAGACCTCCTGACGCACCAAGAGCGGGAACTCGCCACGATTTCTGCGCTTGCCAGTCTCCCCGCACCCGTACAGCTGCGCTCGCACCTCAATGCCAGCCTGAACGTGGGTTTAAGCCCCGAAGCGCTGCGCGAATTTACCGAGATCCTTCGGCGCGATGTGGGGAGCACGGAAGCCGCACTTGCCCAAACAACACTTGACGCTGTTCTAGCCCAGCGCGCTGCAAAGTAATCCTTTTTTCGCTTTCATTCCAAGGACATTTCATCATGACGACTTTGAAGAAAATCGCTGCAGCTGTGTGCGCTGCCGGCGGAAACGCTGCCGCCTGCATCGCCAGCGTTTCCGCCGCCCCCGACGATATTTCCAAGCTCAATCCTTATGGTTTGGTCTATCAGGGAGCCGTTAAAACAAACACGGCGGGTAAAGTCAATATCCATCCGGTGACCTACAGCCTGCACGGCATCAAGATCGCTGCCAACGTTTATACGCCGGCCAACTACGACGCCAAACAGTCCTACCCGGCAGTCGTTGTGGCGCATCCCAACGGCGGCACAAAGGAGCAGGTGGCCGGTCTCTTCGCGCAGCGCCTCGCTGAACTCGGCTACATCACGATTGCAGCCGATGCCGCTTATCAAGGTGCCAGCGGGGGCGAGCCGCGCCACACCGACAAACCGCAGTTCCGTACAGAGGATATCCACGGCATGGCCTCGTATCTCCTCTCCTATCCCGGCGTTGATGCCTCTCGTCTTGGCGCGCTCGGCATCTGCGGCGGGGGCGGCTATACGCTCAATGCTGCCAAGTCGGATAAACGTTTTGCTGCGGTGGCGACCATCAGCATGTTCAACACCGGCCTTGTGCGCCGCATGGGTTATATGAATTCCGCCGCTGACACCGTTCAGGAGCGCCTCAAGGCCGCCTCTGACGCGCATGCCGCCGAAATGCTCAAAGGCGAAGCGGCGCTTTCGGGAACAGTGGACTTTGATGCGATTTCCCCTGAAGAAGCCGCAAAAATCCCGAACGATCTCTACCGGGAGGGGCTTGAATACTACGGCCGCACGCACCGCCATCCCAATGCCACGTTCTCCTATACAACCTCTTCGCTCATGGACCTCATGACCTGGGACGCAACTGACCAAATCGAACTCATCAGCGTGCCGCTCCTCATGATTGCCGGCAGCAAGGCCGATTCGCTCTATATGACGCAGGATGCATTTGCCAAAGCTTCGGGCACAAGCGACAAGGAACTCTATGAAATTCCGGGAGCCACGCACATTCAGACGTACTACGTGCCCGAATACGTGAATCAGGAGGTTGCAAAGCTGTCGGAATTCTTCGGCCGCACTTTGAAGTAATCCGCAAAACGCTGCTCCCAATGCTTTGAGCATCAGGAGCAGCCTGCCCGTAAAGCTCAGGTCTTGAATTTCACCGATAGGAGACTTTCCCATGAAACCTGCCCTCACCCGCGCAGCCTGCCTTTTGTGCGCAGCGTTTGCTTCATTGACTGCCCCCGCCGCTTCGGCTGCGTCACAAACCATCCTTCGTGCTGCCGAGCAGCAATCCGCGCCCGTCAATCCCGCGAACTTCACGGGCGCTGCACGCAGTGACGGCGCATTTCGTCAGCAGGCGCCTGCCCGAGTTTACGGCGGCTGGGTCACCTTTGAACCCGGATCCCGGACGCACTGGCACATCCATCCGCTGGGTCAGACACTGATCGTCACTTTCGGTGCCGGCCTCACTCAGGTCGAAGGCGGACCTGTCCGCGAAATTCGCGCCGGCGACATCGTCATCTGCCCGCCGGGGGTCAAACACTGGCACGGCGCCAAACCGAATCAAGCCATGCAGCACATTGCCATCGGCGAACGTGCTGAAAACGAGCAGGTTCAATGGCTTGAAAAAGTTTCGGATGAAATCTACCTGCAGCCGATCCAAGCGACTTCAATCAAATAAACGGAGACCATCATGAAGGAACTTTTTAAAATGCTCAATGGTTTGTCAAATCGAAAGCTCAATAAGCGCAGTTTCCTGGCTGCATGCGGTGCCGCAGCTGCGGCAGCGGCGATTTCAGCCCCGTCGGCCAGTGCGGCCTCTCTGAATGAGCGCCGGATTGCCGTTATCTACTTCTCTAAGACGGGGCATACGCAAAGCCTCGCGGAATGTGTTTCGGACATGACGGGCGCCAAGCTCTTTCGCGTGGAAACGGTCGATCCTTATCCGGAGGAATACCGAGAAACGACGGAAATTGTGAAAGGTGAAATTGAAAACGATATTGCCAGACCGATCAAGCCGCTTCAGGTCAATTTGGACGAATTCGATGTCGTCATTCTGATGACGCCCACCTGGTGGCACCATGTCGCACGGCCGCTTCAGACCTGGATGGAATCCGTGAAACTCGCCGACCGCGCAAACCTTCTCATTCTGACTGCAAATACGCACGGAGGCGGCGGACGCATGCATACGCGCGAAGATTTTGAAAAATGGCTGCCTCAAAGCCGTCTCGGCACCCATTTCACCGTTTTTGGCGGGGTGAGCCGCAAAGACCGCGATGTTCGGCGCTGGCTCGAAGAAAACAAAGTGCTTTAACTGCCAAAACGCTCGGAGAATCATCCAAATGACAGTCTTCAGAAAATTGCGGCTCAATGCTGTTTTCCTCGGCATTTCCGCACTGCTGATGGGCAGCGGCGCTGCCGCATTCGACCCCATCACCATTGTTGATCAGCAAAGTTTTGCTGCCGGCGGCAAGGTTGAAACGGCTCCCGGCACATTCGAAGCTAATCGGCCGACGGAGGCCGGGCAGTCCATTCACGGCGATCACGCCTATTTTTTCTGCCAGAAACCAGCGGATGCAAAGCCGCTCGCCATGACCTTCCTTCACGGCGCGATGCAGTTTTCGAAAACTTGGGAAACTACGCCTGACGGCCGCGAAGGCTTCCAGACAATCTTTCTGCGCAAAGGCTGGCAAACCTGCGTTGTGGACCAGCCGCGCCGCGGGAATGCCGGCCGTGCCCTGGCAGATGCCGAAATAAAAGCCGCCAAGAATGATCAGACACTTTTCGGTATGTTTCGTCTTGGACTCTGGCCCAAGTTCTATGACGGCGTTGCTTTCAAGCAGGATGCCGCCGTGCTTGATCAGTTTTTCCGCCAGGTGACGCCCAATATCGGCCCATTCGATGCTGAGATAGCAGCCGCCGGCGTTGCCGCAGGATTAGAGAAGACCGGACCAACGGTGCTCGTGACGCACTCACAGGGCGGCGGTGTCGGCTGGCTGATCGCCATGCAGAATCCGAATGTCCGCGCAGTGGTTGCCTATGAACCTGGCAGCGGTTTCGTTTTTCCAAAAGGAGAGGCTCCCGAAACGATGTCGAGCAGCTTCGGGCCGCTTTCGGCCGATGAAGTCCCGCTTGAAACATTCAAAAAGCTCACCCGCATTCCGATCGTCGTCTATTACGGCGACAACATCCCGCGCAGCCCCTCTCCTATTCCCAATGCGGACCAGTGGCGCGTGCGCGTTGATATGGCACGACTTTGGGTAGATGCAGTCAACCGTCACGGCGGCGATGCCCAGCTCGTGATGCTGCCCGACGTCGGTATCAAAGGCAACACGCATTTCCCGTTCTCCGACCTCAACAATCAGGAAGTCGCCGAACAGCTCAGCCAATGGCTGCACGCCAAACATTTAGATCGCTCTTGAATCGGAAGCAATAAAAATGACTCCACTTCAAATACCCTCTGCAACACTGGCTAACGGCGTCACCATGCCTAGACTGGTGTTCGGCACTTATCAAATCAAAGACCCGAAAATCTGTCAGAAGGCCGTTGAAGACGCGCTCGAGGCCGGCTACCGTGCCATTGACACGGCTCAAAGCTACGGCAATGAAGCGGCAGTCGGCGCCGCTCTGAAAGCCTGCGGTCTTCCTCGGAGCGAACTCTTTATTACCACGAAGCTCTGGGTGGAAGATGCGTCTGAAGCCGGTGCTCGCCGCGCCGCTCTTCGCTCCATGGAACTGCTGGGGCTCGATTATCTGGATCTTTATCTCATTCATCAACCGGTCGGGGATGTTTTCGGTGCATGGCGAACGATAGAGGCGCTTTACCGCGAAGATCTGCTGCGTGCCGTGGGCGTCAGCAATTTCTCTCCGGACCGTTTGATGGACATGGCGCTCTCGAGCACTATTCGCCCGCAGGTGAATCAAATTGAAATCAATCCTTTTTGCCAGCAAAAGGATGCGCTGCCGGTCATGGCATCACTAGGCATTCTGCCTGAAGCCTGGGCGCCATTTGCCGAGGGCAGAAACGGGCTTTTCAGCAACGCAGTGCTCGCCGGCATTGCTGCCAAACACAACGCATCCATTGCTCAAATCGTTCTGGCGATGATTCTCAAAATGGGGGCCGTCGTCGTCAGCAAGTCGGCAAACCCAGAGCGGATACGCGAGAATATTCGTGCGGCGGAGGTGCTGCTCGACCAAACCGATATGACTGCAATGGCCGCGCTTGACACCGGGCGGAGTCAATTTTTCTCTCATCGCGACCCGGAAATCATCAAGTGGTTCCACAGCCGTCACATCGAACACTAAAAGAATGCCCCTCTTTTTGAATCAAGGATTTCGACATGACCCAAACAGCAGAAATTCTGAAAACACCGACGTCAGCTGCTCCGGAATCTATCGAAAAGTGTGCAGAACTCGCTCAGCTTGTCGAACGTTTCGTGGACACCAAAGGTGAATATGATGAACGCATTCCGGGGCTTCATATGTCCTCGCTCAAGGCGCCGATTTCCACGCCCAACTGCTTTTATGTGCTCTCTGTCGGAATGATTCTCAAGGGCTCGAAACGACTCCTGATTGGCGGAAAAACGTATGACTACGAAGCAGGCTCCATGCTTGTCACCTCTATTGATCTGCCGACATCGTATGAAATCGGAGCCGTTTCCAAAGACAATCCTTTTGTCTCGCTCTCCCTGAAGCTCAATCCCGCCATTCTGGCCGAGCTGCTGGCGGAGGATGTCTCGACTCTGAAGCCGGGGGAGCCATACGGCTTTGATGCAGCCCCGGAAGAACTTATCGAAGACTTTGAGCGGCTGCTGCGCCTTTTAGATCGTCCGGCACAAATTGCTGCGCGAGCGCCGCTTCTCATTCGAGACATTCATTATCTTGCTCTCACGAGTGCCGCCGGCAATTCGCTGCGCTCCCTTTATGCACCCGGCTCCACCGGTCATCGCATCCGGCAGGCCGTCAAATGGATGCGGGAAAATTTTCGTGAAACCATCACGATCGAGCAGCTGGCCGGCATTGCCCACATGTCACCGGCGACCTTTCACCGACAGTTCAAGGAACTCACCTCTTTCACGCCAATTCAGTATCAAAAACGGCTTCGGCTCTATGAGGCTCAGCAATTTTTAATGCGCGGCGACGGTGACGTGAACAGCGCGGCCTTCGCGGTAGGTTATGTGAGTCCGCAGCAGTTTAACCGCGACTACAAGCGCTTCTTTGGCGATGCGCCTGGACGCGTCACGAAATCTTTTAAACAGTCGCTTCGTGACCGACTGTCAGCCGAAACAGACGCTTAAGAGCTCCGTTATGTGAAGCCGCTCTCCGCGGCAGGCGCCGAGAAGCTTTGGGGCTCAATGGCGTCACTGCGGATTATTTTTTCCCTGTGTCCGAATTTTCTGCGGGCGCCGCCTTCTTTTCTGTTTCAGGCGGCTTCGCAGCCTTAGTCTGCGGCTCGTCGCTGAAGTATCCCACCATTGCGCGCCAGTTGACGATCAGCATCAGCGCAAACACTGCAAGACACTGGCCGGCATAGCCGGCCATGGCGTACGGCGTCATGACAGACGGCGAACCGTAAAAGGCATTGAAAAATGCCGGCGCACCGCCTGCAATTTCGGCAGCATGCAGTGCAAAGGCTGCCAGAGCCTCCGCATAGCATAGGAAAGCAGCCGCCATCAGCACCTTTTGGGCGCGAAAGCGCATCGGCCAAATCCTCGCACACATCAGAACGAAGACTGGAAGAATGGCGGGCAGAGCGGTAAGAAGCGTGCTGAGAATGAACTGCATAGCAAAAACACTGCGCTTGGGGCAGCAGCGTGACATTCGAAACGGAGGCGCAATCGTAGCAGAGACATTTCGTTGGCTCCTGCCCGAAACGAGTGGAAAATGCCCGCAAAGACTGTCTGTTCTTTGCGGGCATTCCTGCCAGACTGGCATTTATTTTAGTCAGCCGCCGATAAGGGCAGCCTCTCTCATTAAGCCTGCTTGGCAGCTGCGTCAGCAGCCGGCGACGGTTCGCGAAGCTTCATTACGCAGTGATAAACCACCAGAAGGGCCAGAATGATCAGCGCTACGGCGATGATCAGCTGCAGACCGCCTACCATGAAGACGAATGAACCGTCGGCCATGGAGCGGAAGATCCGCAGGCAGGCCTGAATCAGTGCAGTCATCGTCACCACAAACATGACGGTCATCGGACCATAAAGCATCCAGCCCTTGCGGCCAGTTGCCTTGAGGAAGACCGCGAGGCCGGTCAGCACCAGAGCCGAGAGGAGCTGATTCGCGGAACCAAAGAGCGGCCAGACCGACATGTAGCCCGCGAGGCAGAGCGCATAGCCCATGGCGAGCGTCAGGATCGTCGCGAAAACAGTATTCGTGAAAAGCTTCTGGATCGGTCCCATCGCTTCACCGGGGCCCGGGGTGAAAAGTTCCTGCAGCGACATACGGCCGATGCGCGCCACAGCATCCACAGATGTCAAAGCCAAAGCAGAAACGCACATCGTAAGGATGCAGGCAGCAATGTCGGTCGGCACACCGAAGATATCGGTGAGGAATCCGGCGACGGAACCGGAGAACGTCTGGAAAGGCGTGCCCGCTGGAAGTACGCCGTTGCTCGCCGCGGCGCAGACGATGATCAGCGCCACGATGCCGAGAACGACTTCAACGCACATGGAGCCGTAGCCCACAAGACGCATGTCCTTTTCGTTGGCAACCATCTTTGAGGAGGTGCCCGAGCTCACGAGAGAATGGAAACCGGACACGGCACCGCAGGCGATCGTCACAAAGAGGATGGGGAAAAGATCCAGATTCTTGACTTCAAAACCAACGAAAGCGGGCATATTGAGCGTCGGATTCTTGACGAAGACGCCGAGAACACCGCAGACAATCATGCCGATCAAAAGGAACATCGAGAGATAGTCGCGAGGCTGTTTAAGGAGCCACATCGGCATCACCGAAGCGGCAAACAGGTACGCAAACACCACATAGCGCCACGTAACGCTATCCAGGTAGATTGGATTCGCGATGCCGACCCAGAGCATCAGGCACATGAGCACGATGCCGACCACGAGCTGAATGCCCGCTGTCGGACGGAACTTCTTCAGGTAGAGGCCAAAGAGCACCGCGACAAACATGTAAAGGAGTGAAATCGAACCTGCCGCCGCATTAGGCATGATCTGCGAGCCGTCCTTGGCAAACCCGTTGAAAGTGTTGGCCACCATGTCGCAGAAAGCCGCAATCACGAGCAGCGTGAAAAGCCAGCAAAAGAGCAGGAACAGACGACGGCCGGTACGGCCGATGTAGTCCTCAATGATCATGCCGATTGAACGGCCGCCATTCTTAACGGAGGCGTAAAGGGCTGTGAAGTCCTGTACGGCACCAAAGAAGATGCCGCCGATGAGCATCCAGAGCAGTGCGGGAAGCCACCCGAACATCGCGGCAATAATTGGACCCGTAACAGGGCCTGCGCCCGTAATGGACGTGAACTGGTGCGCAAACACCGTCCACTTATTGGCGGGAGCGTAATCTCCGCTTTTATTTTCAACAGCCGGCGTCGGCCGGTTGGGATCGATCCCCCATGTCTTTTCGAGCCAGCGGGCGTATCCGAAATACCCGCAGGCCAGAGCGACGAGAGCGATCAGCATGACTGTCAGCCCATTCATTTCTACTTTGCCTTGGTTGAGTGACTTTAAAAATAATCTCGCCGCCCTTCTGTCGAGATCCCGAGATCTCCTTGACAGACAAACGGTGAATTGAGCCGCCGAAAACAGGGTCTTCCGGCGGCTTCATTAAATGAATGGTAGACAGTTTTCAATACGATAGCAAATGCAACTTTTATTTTTTAATACACTATATACATTGATTTATATGAAATAAATAATGCATTATCTTTTTAATTGAAGTGCAATATGACTATTCGTAAGCAAATGTCAATCTGCCTGGGCAAAAGAGCTTAAGGGCTTTCACTCTTCTTTAGAACCTCCAAACAACTTACGGGCGGTATTCCCCGCAAGAGGAACACCGCCCGAAAGTCAAAGATCCTTGGGGCAGCATCGCTTGGGTGTAGACCAGAGCGCTTGGCTGCCCTACGAAAGATCGTATTTTTAGCCGAGGAAGTACACCCCTACCAAGCAGATGAACATCACGGGAGCCGTGCGTTTGACGATCTCAAAAGGCGAAACGCCAGCGAGCCCAGCAGCGATGATCATGCCGCCGGCGAGCGGCGAAGAAAGACGACCGAAATTGCCCGAAATAGCGGCAAGATAGCCCAGACTGTCAATGGACATGCCGAACTGAGCGGCATGAGGCGTCACGGCCTCATTGAAGGCAAACGTGGCCGCATCGCCCGAACCCGTCACAATGGCCATGAGATAAGGCCCTAAAGCAGCGCCCAATTTGGCCACTTCGTTGGCATGCGTGAGGTAATTGACGAAAGCATCGATCACGCCGCAGGCGCGCAGCCCGGCAGCGAATACGCCGGCAGCAATAATGATGCCGATGATGCTCGCATAACCGCGCCCCATGCCGTCAAAGAATTTCTTAGTCACTTCCGCCGGGCTGGTACGAGTAACGGCGATAGCATAGATAGCGCCGATCAGCATGGCGGTAGCCACCGACATCTTGAGCTGCGGCGCCCAAATGCTTGCGCAAACGAGGATCACGACCGGAAGAAGCGGAGCAATGGCAAAGAGAACGTTGGGATTTTCCGGCAGATCAGACTGCTTGCTCTCAGCGCCGTCAACCTGAGAAAAACCTTCTCGGCGGAAATCGCGATAGACGACGCAGACGATGACCATCAAAACGATAGAGGCCAACGTTGCGCCGACAGTGACCGGCATCCAGCGGCCGATGAAGTCCATGATCGTGATGTCAGCGAGCTTAGCGACGAAGGCATTGTGCGATACGCCCGGGCTGAGATAAGCGAGCGTAATCGACCCCACCACGCTCGCGGCAGCGATAGCCGGATGGAAACCCGCACGAATCATGAGCGGAATGATCGTCGGACCGACCGAAGCTACCAGTCCCGAGGTCGAAGGGATGGCAATCGAAATCAGTGACACGACGAGCATGCAGGCGGGCAAAAGCATGAGGCCGAGCTTTTTGAGCGGCTTCGTGAGCAGTGCAACAAGATGTACGTCGCATTTCGTCAGGGAGACAACGCTTGCAAAACCCATCGCCGAGCAGATGGCAATGATGAGCGTTGCATTCGTCATCGACTTATCAAACTGCTTAAAAGCAGTCATCGGCTCGAGCGAAAGCAGAGCCATCAAAATACCCGCGGAGAGCAGGACTAGACGGGTTTCATAGCGTTTGATAAGCGCTGCAATAGCGCCGATAGTGACGACAAGCGCCACACCCATGGACCATGTCATATTGAGATATACCTTTGGTTGGGAAGAAACGACCGTTGGCAGAGCGTTGTTTCGCTTCTTTTTCCAGGGCCGCAAAGCTGTCGATTCTAGCGAAATCAGCTGACAATTGTGCTAAAGTATTTTTTCTTTAGAAAACAATATATTACTTTCCTTTTGAAAACCGCTAATCGATCGTTTGATGGGTATCGGCCAGTCGAACGCACAATCCCCAAAGCAATATGACAGCAGTGAAGAAAACGAACGGCGCCGTCCAGCCGCCCGTTGCCTGCAAAAGCCGGCCGAAGATGAAAGGACCCGCACCGGCAGCCAGATACCCGATGCCTTGGGAGAGCGTCGATACGGCGAGCATGGCTTGACTGCCCTTCGTATGCGAAGCCATCAGCAGGAAGGCTGCTGAGAGCATCGCCCCCTGCGCAGCTCCAGCGGCAACAGAGGCGGGCAAAAGCCATGCGCCGCCAGCGAGCCATCCGGCAAGCCCGAGCACATAAAGGAGCGTGAGCACGGCGCCGGCAGTACGATCGTTAGGACAGACTTTGAAGAACTTCGCCGTCATCACTGAAGCCGGCAGTCCCGAAAAGAGAAAGACGAAAATCCAGATGCCCGTCGTTTCGAAACTCATTCCCTGAGCACGCCAATACGAAGGCATCCAGGCTGCGGCCGTATAAATCAGTGTTGATTGGAGTCCCATCACCCCCGTGAGGATCCAGGCCAAAGGCATGCGCATCGTCCGGCGAAGCAGTCCCTGCGGTCTCTGCTTATCCGCCGCAGGCTTTGATGCAGAGCACGGCGATTCGTTTGACAGCCCTTGCGTCCCGCATTGCATCAGGAGCAGCCAAACCATCAGCGCCAGCACGGCTGCCGCCGTCCAAAAACCAAAGGGCCAGCTCAAGCTCCCGCCCCAGGCAAAAAGCGGCGCTGCCGTCAGCCCGCCCACTGCACCGGAAAGCCCGATCATGCCGGTATAAAGTCCCATCAGCATGCCGATTCTTCTTGGCCAGCGCGTTTTGATGACGACCGGCATGAGCACGTTGAGAAGCGCAATACCTGCGCCCAGCAGGAACATGCCGCCCGCAAAAGCCGCCAGATTCGCAATGAAGCGAAGCGCAGTACCGAGGAAGAGCAAACCGAGCGCAGCCGACGCGGCTCCGCAAAGGCCTAAACGCGCCTGAAGCGCCGGAGCGAGAAAAGAACAAAGCCCAAAAGCGGCAACCGGCAGTGCGGCCAGCAGCCCGTAGAGGCTCCAGGTCGTTCCGTAGGCAGCAACCACTTCTGCGGCTACGGGACCAACGCCTGTAACAGGACCGCGCATTACAAAAGCTGTCAACAGCAGAGCAATCAGTGCCGGCATCAGTGCCTGAGAGGAAGTCTTTTGCGCTGAGGCATCGGATAATAGTGTCATTGCAAGATTCTTTATGCTGTCACAGCGCCCTTAAAGTGCATTGAAAACACATACATGCACATCATCAACGCCTGCGCCTCAATCGTAGCGGATAGTTACAGTTCGCATATAAACTGAACAATTGTTCAGGTCATCCTGCGCTATCGTGTAGAGTGTAGATCAAATCATATCGTTCGCTCGGCGCCCGTCGCCGAATGAACCCCCTCCTACCTACGGACAAACCACATGCAGAAGAAAGTTTCCGTCATTGCCTTGTCGCTCGCTGCGGCTCTTGCTCTTGCCGGCTGCGCCAACGACGGCACACGCTACCGCGCAGACACCTACTACGCGGGACAGGTCAATCAGGTTCAGGAAGTCAATACCGTCCAGATCATTGCAGTCAATGCTGCCCGAGTTGCCGTCCCCAATGATGACAACCGTGATACCGCGAGAATGACTGGTGCCATTCTCGGCGCTATTGCCGGCGCGGCCATCGGCAACCACAACAATCATTCGACCTCTGCGCGCGTGATGGGCGGTCTCGCCGGCGGCGCGGTCGGCGGTTTGGCCGGCGATGCAGTCGGCGGATCGTCGTCCACGAGCTATACCGACGGCGTGCAGATCGTCTTCCGTACGGCTTCAGGCAAGGTGCTTCAGAGCGCACAGGTCGGCCGTCCCTGCGAATTCAAGACCGGCACGGCCGTTATGGTGTCGCCCACGCCCAACGAAGCGCGCATTCAGCCCAACAACCCTTACGGCTGCGGCCGCTGATACTGACGCTTAGCAGATTAAAAAGGATTGAATGATGAAGCTTCATACTCATACACTTGCCGCGCTGCTCGCGTCGACCATTGCTGCTGCGGCCGTTGCCGCACCGAGCACTGCCACCTCGACGCTCCCGCCCGGGGTCAAAGACATGAGCCCGGATCAGATTGATTACAACCTCCAGGCGATTGACGCCGCTGCCAAAGAACAGCAGGAATTGGCTCGTCAGAAAGAAGCCGCCCGCGCTGCTGCTCAAGCTGCCGCTCAGGAAGCCGCCGCCAAGGAAAAAGCGGCCGCTGAAAAACGTGCGGCAGCTGCCGCTCGAGCCAAAGCCCAGCAGCAAGCTGCGGCCGCTAAAGAAAAAGCCGCTCGTCAGGCTAAGCTCGACGCGTATGAGGACAAGGTTCGCGAACTTGAACTTCAAATGAAGGAACTTGACGTGACTGAACGCCGAGCTCAAGTTGAAGGAACCGTTTCCGATGCTGCAGCTCGCTCTGAACTTTCACGCGAAAAAGCTCAGGTCGAGCTCGACCGCATGAAGGCCGAAGTTGAGGCACTGCGCGGGCAAATGAAGACTGCCCAGTAAGCCCAGTATTGCAAAAGCGGCGCAAGTACGCCTGCGCCGCGCCTTTCAAGCGCTCCGCCATCCGTGTCGGAGCGCTTTTTTTCTGTTCAAAATTCGAACCGATAGAGCAGATCCAGCGCCTGATTGACGCCAGAGACCGCTTCTAAGTAGAGCCGCGGCATCAGTCGATAACGAAGCGTCAGCGTCGCAAGCGAATCAAAGATGCCGACGCCGTACTTCACCTGCAGACCGGGAAGCAGATAGGCGGACACCACTACTTGCTGGGATTCCCCGCTGCCTGCTGTATCGATACCCACGCCGGAAAGGCCCACCGCGTCGCCGATTTCACTCAAAATGCCGCCGCCCTGAGATGTGCCCAGCCCAATGAGCATGCTCGTCATCATGGCTGAGCTGCTGCCGTCTTCCGAGCCGAGTCCCTCGCCTCGCAGGAGATAGGAAAGCGCCTCTTCGTCGGACATGGAAGGTGTTGAAAAGAGCTGTACCACCGGTTCATCAGCCGTGCCGGTGACACGAATGCCGGCCGTCACGTCGTCCTCTGTGGACTCCGGATTGCGGATCGCTTCCAAACGAATGCTCGGATTGGCCATCGGACCGGAAAAAAGGAATTCACCGGTTTGAATTAAAAGATCCTGCCCGTAAGCACGAAAACGCCCTCGCGGAATATTCATGCTGCCGAGGAGTCCCATGCGGCCCCCGCCCATCATGAATTTGAGTTTGCCTGAAAGCGAAGCATCCAATCCGTAGGCTTTGACACGCACATCCTTTTCACCAATCACGATGTCGACGTCTGCGCGTATCGGCAGACTTTCGGTCTTCGCAGCGATGGGGTTGAGATTGGCGTCGAGCATCACCTGGTCATCCGATACGGCGACCGCAGAAGCCGGGAGCTCATTGATTTCAATAAGCGCCGACGGAATCTCCACGCTGCCCGATGCGGATGCCGACTTGGGATCGGCCTCGGTCTTCACATCCGCTTTAACGTCCAGCCGAATGGAGGGCGGCAGGGTCAGCCGAAGTCCGTCTGTCTTGACTCGAGCACTGGCGTGCCAATCCGTCAGGCTTTCCCAAGAAGCGCTGCCGGAGAGTTCAATCTTCTGCAGTGTGCGGTCGGATGAATTCGTTTTCCCCGTCAGATTGGCAAGCGACCTCACCTCTCCCGTCAGGGTGGAAGACCGGCCGTTAAAACGCAGCTCCAGTCCTGATGGCTCCATATCGAAAGGCACCAAGTCGGCATTCACCACAACGTCCTTAAGCGCTGCACTGCCGTAGAGTTCCGGCTTGATGAGCGTACCGCCGGCGCGCAGATCGGCGTTAACAACACCCTCTGCTTTTTCCCCTTTAGAGAGAAACGGCTGAATAAAGGAAGGCGTAACGCCTGTTAAACCAAATCGCCCTTCGAGCCGACGCGTCTTCATGGGGTCAATGACGCCGACCTCTCCCCAAATGCTGCCGTTTCCTTTGGGCTTGACATCCCACGCGAGTGCAACGCGCTTTTCGGACAACAATGCATGCGCGCGCAGACGTTCAAGTTCCACAGGAATCCGCACACCCTGCCAGCGGGTTGAATAAGCCAGTCCGTCCCCATTGAGATCCGCCATGCCTTCGGGCATGCGGCCATTGTCAAGATCCCATTTCAGCCGCACGCCGCCCGTCAGCGCACCCTCCAAGGTGTCACTCTTGCGCCGCAGATAAGGTTTGAGAACCGACATCGAAAGACGAGTCAAACGCAGCTCTGCTTCCCCGCTGCGGCCCAGCACCAAAGTCTTAGGCGCACAGACCTCAGCATCATCATGCTTCCAACAATGTCCGGCAATCGTCGCCTGCGTTTTTGCAGTACTCCAAGTCATGTCTGCAGGAGACGCATTGGACCAGACCCCTGCGGGCGTCGTGAGAGAGGCTCGAGTTAGTCTCCCCGTCCAGTCGAGCGTATCGCGGGAGAAGCCGCCGGTGAGCGCAACGCTCCCGCTCACAGGCTCTCCGTCGAGCATCAGTTTCAGCGCGTGAGCCGTCTCACGCCCTTGGAGCGACACCTCCAGCTGGGGCATATTGACGCCCGGAGCAGTGAGCTCCTTCAGATTGAGAAGAAGCTTTCCAACCACTTCGCCTTCAGAGAGGGATCGAACGATGAAATCGAATTTTTCCGCTGCAGAGCTGCCCGCTTTCGGCGGCACGAGTCTTCCCGGCGGCATACGGCTGCTGATTGCCGAAGTGTCTGCTGTTTTTACGGCTGCCGAGGCTTCAGCCGGCGCAGCCGAAACGGATGGGCTGCTCTTCTGAACCGGGCGCTTGTAGGCAGTGAACGCCTTAAGCTTCAGGCGCTCAACGTCGGCATCTGGATTTGGAGAATTGCGAAGATCGGCATAGAGGCCAAACTGCTCGAGCGCAAAAATATCGTTGTAGGCAAGCTTTTCGGCCTTCAGATCTGCAAGGATCACTGGATTAGCCAGACTTCCGTCGACATGGACGTTCCCCTTGGCTCTGCCGCTCAGCCCCGGAATCGTGTTGAGGAGTCCAGGCGCATCGAGCTTCATATCGAGCTTCACGCCCCGAAGCTCTTCAATGGATCCGGCTGCTGAAGCGGTGTTGCGGCCCAATAGGACGTAGAAATCATCCATTCGCCAATTCAGCCCGTTTTCGCCTGCTGCTGCCAAACGGAGTTCGAGCGGCGTATTTTGCTTGCCAATAGCCCCCTTTACCTGACTCTTGGCGCTGAAAGCAAAATTGCCCGCCGTTGTCAATGAGCCTGTTCCTGAGGCCTCAGCGACGAGTTTCAGCGGGAAAGAGACAACCCATCCGCCCAAATCGATATTGTCGGCCTTGAGCGTCCCGCTCCAGTCGAGATCTTTCGGCCACTCTGCAGATCCTGCAGCTTCAAGCCGTCCCAAGGGGGTTTCTGCAACGAAGCGGTCAATCCGAGCCCCTGAGAGTGTTCCCGAAAGGGCCGCATCAATCACGCCGGCAAAAGTCTTTTTCCCAGCGAGAATCGCTTGAGAAGCTGAAACCTCGGGCTTACCCGAGAGAGTGAATGAATACTTCCGGGCATCTCCGCCGGCGTGAAAAGCCAAATCACGAATGGTCCAGAAGGCATTTTTCAATGCTTCGGAAGCATCCGCGGACGCTTGTGCCGCACCAGCTTCTTGAAGCTGCGCAATCTTGTCTTTTTGCGTCTGGGCTGCCGATGCAGCATCCGGCGGCACAGCCCCTTTGGCCTCCGCTGCACTCTGAGCGGTTTGCTTTACGGCCAAAGCCGGGATCAAGAGCTCAGACGACGTCAGTGAGGCATTGAACGGGAGATACGGTTTAGACGGATCGGCTGAGAGTGAAAACGCCAGATCAAGAGCCCCTGCGGCAGAACCCGCGAGCTTAAGTTCGCCGATAACCTCTCCCGAAAGATCCATCACCAAAGTGCTCTGGGGCGACTTGAAACGGATGTCGAGCAGCTTTCCCCAAGGCTCGGCGTCCGCACGAGCTTCAAGGTGAACGGAAAGCGGCCAGGCATCAGCCAGTTTGGCCTCTGCGGATGCGCTGATGGAGAGTACGGAAGAATCAATCGCCGCGGCTTCAACCGAAAGAGAACCGTCCTTTTGAACCGAAGCGTTTTTAATTTCTGCTTTATTCAGCACCAAAGGTGCCAAACCGGGCAGCGCCTGATCTGCCGTCAGTCCGGCAATCTGCCAATCTGTCACCACCAGCGACGTCAGCTTGGCGTCAAGCGGCACGGCTACAGCGGGCAGCTTAGTGACAAAAGGCTTTTGGAGCATTTCATCCAGGGCTTGGGCAAAGCCTTGAAGAGCCGCTGCGGAGGAAGCGTTCGCTTGCGCCAAGCTGCCTGAGGCCGTTGGCAATTCATCAGCCTTAAGCGCTTTGGCCTCTGCGGCGGGAGGCTCCTCTGAACCCTTTAGAAGCGAAACTCGGCCGCCGGTCAGATGAATGGCATTCACAGTCGCCGCACTGCCGCCGAATTGAAATTCGGTCGCTTTGAAAGCATTGGAAGACAAACTGAAGGCGGGCGCTTCAATCATCACGTCGTTATAGGCAATTTCGGGCAGGCGCAGCTCGCCATGGATAAGTTCCGCCGAGGTCGTAAACTCACCCACCGTCAGCCGCAGATCGTCGATCTCGGTCCTGATCTGCCGGAGCGCCGCCTGCTCCAGAATGACGGAAAACGGCAGCTGCAGATCCGGCAGTCCGGCAGCATCGTCAGCAGGCACATCCTTCGAAGCGGGAAGTGCCGTTGTGTCCACTTTGATGTCGGCTCCGACAACCTCGAGCTTAGTGACGTGAAGGGAGTGCTCAAAAAGCGCCCGCCAATCCCAGCCGAGGTGCAGTTCATCAATCTTGGCCGAAATGCCCGCAGACATCCAGCCGATGCCCTTGACCGTCAGATCATCCCAAGGACCGGAGATCGCCTGCGCCTCAAAGCCCGGCACGAAACGGACAGCGAGATGAAGCGCCGCTGAACGACCGCTTTCCGTTCCGGCGAGCCAGGCCGCACCTCCTGCGGCAGCGGTCAAAACCCCTGCCGTGCCGATGAATGTCCACAATGCAAAGCGCAGCATCGGACGGCGTCGCTTCTCTGCGCTCTTGGGAACGTTCGTCTTCGGATCTGTAGTTTTGGTCGACATCACTCAAAGCTCCGGTCCGAGACCAATGTAGAAGGCAAATCCCTTGTGATCCGGATCGCCGATCGGACGCGCAATATCCAATTTCACCGGGCCCACGGGAGACTGCCAGCGAATGCCTAAGCCCGCACCCGTTTTAAAGTGCGTAGAGTCCAAGCGGTCCACCGCTTCACCCGTATCCACAAATGCCGCTCCCCACCAGGACCCCGTTACATTGAATTGATATTCAAGCGAAGCCGTGAGGAGGCGCTTTGCACCTCGAAGATCGCCCGATGCGTCACGGGGAGAAAGGGATTTGTAGTCATACCCTCGAATGCTGCGGTCGCCGCCGGCAAAAAAACGCATATCCGGAGGCACCTCATCAAAACTGCTTGAGGAAATCCAGCCGAAAGCGTAGCGGCCGATCAGTCGATGCCGCGCGGCATAACTGCGAATGATGGCGCCTTGGGCATTAAATGCCCAGAAGTTAATGTCCGACCCCCAAAGATCTCTGGCGATATCGAGCGAGTAGCGCTGAGAGTCTCCCCACATCGGCATGGAACCCCCGCGCGAGCGTGTGCGGTTAAACGCAATCGTCGGATAGATGAGCATTGTCGTGGCATCCGTATCGCCCTGCGTGAAGTTGTCGATCAGCCAGTGCAGGCCAATGGAGCGCTGCCAACCGTCTTCCATATTCCAATAGCGAGTCGCTGCCAATGAGGTCTGCATTGACTTTGTGTCATTCAGATCGGTGTGCTTGAGGCCGCCCTGAGCGAGCCAAAACTCTTCGAGCGGGCTCTTCTGCAGCGGCATTTTGTAGCTTGCATCCATCGTCTGCTCTTTGCCTGACACGGTTGAAGCGAGCGACAGACTATGGCCGCGCGAATTCACCCACGGCTTTTCCCATTTGCCCGTGAAGCGAGGACCCGCATCGGTTGAATAGCCGACACCCGTTTCAATAATGTTGCCTTTGCGCGGAGTGAGCGCCCCCGACATCGGCACGATGTGATTCTCGACGTCGGCCTGCTTAAAGTTCGGGGCAACGACGGCAGAACTGAACCATCCCGTATCGGCGAGATTCTCGTTTAACTGCGCGAGCTTCGGTGCGGCGTAAGGTTCACCATCCTTAAAAGGGACGAGCGGCTCAAGCATGTCAGTGTCAATTTGTCCGCCGGCAAATGAAACTGGGCCGAAATGCCATCGAGGACCCGAATCATAGGCGAGCCGCCAGTACGCTTCCCGCAGCTCTCTGGATACGCCGAGTTCGTTTTTCGTAAAGCGGCCTTGAAAATAGCCTTTGCGGGTCGCCATGCTCTGCACGGATTTCTTGAAGTCCTCATATTCACCGTGATTGAGCACGCTGCCCTTTTTCGGCAAATTCTTCCTGAGCGCAGCAAAATCCGGATCATTGGCTGCATCACCCTCGAGCGAGAGCTCCGCTCCCATCACTTTGACGGGGTCACCGGGCGTCACCACCACCGTCAGTTCGCGCGGATTGCGGCTGCCTTCTGCGGGTTTCGGCCCCCAAGAAAACTTCAGCTGCGGATCGTAATAACCCAAAGCCCGCAGTCCGGTGCGTACCCCGCTGCGCACTCGTGCTCGATAGCGCCCTTCGATGGTAATAGAGCCGATACCCATGGAAGCAAGCTGAGCTTCAACATTGCTTTTGAGGTCGCCCTGAAGTCCTTCAACCTTAACGGAAAAGGCGTCAGCAGCATGTACTGCAGTCGCTCCAAGAACGATGCAGAACAGGCCGACAAAGACTGCGGAGAGACGGATAGACGGCATCATGACGAGGCGTACGCTGCTAAATCTTGATGATTGGAACTCAAACAGGATTTCAAACGCCGCAGCTGCGGCACTGAACTGTTATCTCAGCGCTTTGCGCGACCAACGAGGCAGCGGCGAATCTTCTTCACCTGCAGCCCTGCGCGTAAGTTTGCGCGTTTATCAATTGTAGGAGAAAGGTGAAACTTCTCTTAGGCTGTGAAATTATTCAAGACAATTCTGTGAGGTTTGAACGAACAATAGAAAACCGGCCGAGCGTGCGTCTGTTCAATCCAGTACGCAGCCGCGGCCGGTCAGCTCGTCTACCGCGAACCGCTGAGACCAGCTTAGCCGGCCTACGGTTCGTGACATCAATCAAGCCTTCGGCGTTTCAGCCTTCACGACAGGTTTTGCCGCAGGTTTTTCTTCTGCCGTTTTGACTGCTGCAGCGGCTGGTTTAGCCGCCGGCTTCGCAGCGGGCGTCGCCGCAGGCTTGGCCGCAGTCTTGACTGCCGGCTTCTTCACCGGTGCTTTGCGGACTGCCGGCTTCTTAGCAGCGGGTTCGGCCTTGGCCGGCGCTTTGACGGCCGCAGCTGCTTTGACTTCGGGCTTCACTTCCGTCTGGGCCAGAGCCTTCACAGTTTTAGGAGCCGCCTTTTTAACAGCAGGCTTCACAGGCTTCTTTTCCGCTGTTTGCGCAGCTGCCTTGGCAGCAGGTTTAGCGGCCGTTTGTTCCGTCTTAGCCGCCGCCTTCTTCACGGAAGCCTCTTTGGCTGCAGTCTTTTTTGCAGCCGGCGCTTTCGGCGTCTTGACGGATTTTTCCTCTGCTTTTTCGACCGCCTTCTTTTGGGCCTTCACCGCTTTGCTTGGTTTAGCGGCGACTTGCTCAACTTTCATTTTTTTCTGCGGCGTCACACTGTATTTTTCCGCAAGAAGCTTCACGGCTTCATTGAAGAAAAGCTTCACGGCTTCTTCGGGTGCAAGTCCCATTTTTTCAATGGCGGCTCGAAAACCGGTGAGCTCTTTTTCCGAAAGTTCAATCTTCGTCTTGATCTTGATAATGGCCATGAATCTTCTCCTAATACCTGCAGCTTCAGCACAAAACTGATTGTCTCAGGCGGTTGACTGTTGTCCGCTCGAAAATGCGGCATGCGCATCGAGCCTCCATCAAGAGCCTTTCCCAACCTGCAGCGTGATTGAAAGTGTCAATGCGGATTGAGAATCGCTTTGCTCATTCTGCCACTTCATTTCGGCAGCGAGAAGTCATGAACAATCAAAAAATCTCTTAAATCTCAGCAAAAGAAAACCGGCGCCAATCTCTGTGGAAGATCATGCGCCGGTTGACATCTACAGCGGCTTCGTAAGAAGCCATCTATAGCAATGTTGACAAGAAGACAGAGCTTTGTGCTCTGGAGTCCTCACTTCGTCTTCTTTTCACCCTTGCGCCACCAGAAAGGATCGTCTTGACGGACGGTTTCCTCGAGGAATTCACGCAGAAGATGAGAGAGAAGAACATTGTTCTTCGCGGCCAATGCTTCGGCCACGGTCTTCAGTTCAGTTGGAAGGCGGCAGCTAATGACGCCCGTCTTTTTGGCGGGACGCCCGCTCTGGCTGCTGCCGTCAAGAGTCATGTCCATATTTTCGCTCCGTGTTTTGTACTCTGCCGGATCCTTTGAGCCGGCATTGTCAATGACCGAGGCGCCGCCTCGGAGCAGTTCAAAATATTGGTGCGTCTCCACATCCCCCATGTAAAGCCGCACCACTCTGCTGGCAATCAATGTTGCCTTATCAGATTTAGAAGTAAAGATCAAATCTTTTTGTAGGCGGTCAACCATTTCAAACGCCGCATTGCGTCTTGCTCATTACAGGCATTAAGCACGCATTGTCTGAATAGTGTCTTCGGCCGCTTCCGCTACTTCCTCAGCGTATTGTGAGGCGCCCCGCGTGTTTTAGAAAGGGCTCTACCTCGGCAGGAGTACAATCAATTTGCAACCGAGCGTAATCAGATCAAGTCTTGAAATCCCTTGGGGCGCAAACCTTTCGCGTTTTCCGGCCGGTTTGCACTCAGTCGCGGTGCGGGTTTGGCATCGGTATTGACAATAAGAAGCTGCATTCACTGCCTCAATTGAGGCGCACAATTATTGACATAAAAAGTTGCAATTGATTCGTGTAAATACTGTGACTGAATAACAACGCAGATAATCAGCTGATCCAACCCCGCACCTTTCTTCTCAACCTCACTATTTAATAGTTACAACCCTATCTGCAGGCCGTTCTTCCGCCTGCTTTTCCCATGCCGCAAGTTCCGATCCGATCTCTCCTCAAAGTTCTGACGATCACCCTCATCATGCATGTCTGTTCAACGGGGATGCGTTTTACGGCCACACTGGATGCCATCAATTCAGGTGCGTCAACTTTCTGGGTCGGAGCCATGCTGGCTTCAATTTCGCTCGGTCCCATGTGCTTTGCCATTCCTTCAGGGCGTTGGCTGGATCGCGGCGGTCCCCGAGGTCCGCTTGCCGGAGCCCGCATCGGCATGATGCTTGCCGGCAGTTCAGTGCTTTTATTCCCTGCCGCTCAATACGGCATCGCTTCACTCTTTGCTGCGGCGACGCTGACGGGATTTTCCTTCATGCTCACGAATGTTGTCGTTCAGCGTCTCACGGGCGACGTTAGTACCCCAAAAACCAGACAACTTGCTTTTACGGCACTTTCTCTCACCACAGCCACCAGCAACCTCGCCTCTCCGGTAGCTGCCGGCTACCTCATTGAGCATTTTTCATATGCTGCAGTCTATATGTGGGCTCTGGGGCTGCCGCTCCTGCTTTCAATCGTCCTCCTGTTCCCGGGCATGCGCCGGCTGCTGAACACAGCAAGCCGCAGACGAAAAAAGTTTCAGGAAGCTGACGGGCAAACCAACAAAGAGCGCAGCGGATCTGCCATGGACTTTCTCAAAGATCCGCCGATGCGTGCCGTTCTCTGTGCTTCGGTGATGATCTCCATTGCCTGGGAAGTCGGCAATCTGCTGATACCGGTTTATGCTGACAGTGTTGGTTTGTCACCCTCTGAGATCGGCTGGGTGCTCGGCAGCTTTGCTTGCGCCACCTTCGTAGTGCGCTTCTGTACGCCCATCCTCCTGCGCTACGTGCTTGAGTGGCACATGATCGTCCTGTCGCTTTTCTTAGCGACGCTCGCCTTTGCAGTCATGCCGTTCACGCACAACCCGTATGCCTTGATGGCCGCTGCATTTTTGGAAGGTCTCGGGCTTGGTGCATCATTGCCCAACATGATGTCGCTCGTCTACCTCTTCGCACCGCCGCATCGAATCGGCGAAGCTATTGGCCTGCGCATCACAGCGCTCAATGCCGGCAAATCCATTTTTCCGCTTTTTGCGGGCTTTCTCGGCACGCTGATCGGCGCCGGCGGTTCCATTTGGGTACTGGCTGCCTGCACTGCGGGCGGTTTCGCTTATGCCGCCTGCGCAGCGAGCGAGGTTTTAAAGCGCATGCGGGCATTGCGTATCGACGGCGAATACGCGAAAAAGCCCGTGGCGGGCGACCCGCATGGCCACCAGGAACTCCATCGCTGACGACTCCGCACTTCTGCGCTTGTCTTATCGAGCACTAGGAAGCCCCCGCTTTCATCAAAATACGGCCGGTCGGTTTGGTCTGAACTGTTCGCTCACAACAACAGATGTCTACGAAATGCCGTTCAGCATCAAGTGAAGCGTTCCCGAATATTTGATGCATGTCGAATATCTTTTCAACTTAAGCGTTAAAGGGGTTTTCACCCATTAAGATGCCGGCATTCGACAAAGCCATGGCGCTCGCTTTAAGACGCCCCCACCGACCGCTGTTTCATTATTCCCGCCAATTTTCCGGCAGGCGGTCAACGCTTTACCAAGTTTTCTCTCATGTACAACCCGAAATCTCGCCGCGCGGACGAGTTCATCAACCGCGAGGAAATTGAAGCCACTCTGAAGTGGGCCGAAGAACACAAATCTGACCGTCCGCTGATTGAATCCCTGATTGACAAAGCCCGTACGGCCAAAGGTCTCACGCACCGTGAAGCCGCCGTGCTGCTTTTTTGCGATCTTGAAGACTGCAATGAACGCATCTTTTCAATCGCCCGTGAAGTCAAGGAAAAAATCTACGGCAACCGCATCGTTCTCTTCGCGCCGCTCTATCTCTCCAATCACTGCGTGAATACCTGCACCTATTGCCCGTATCACGCTAAAAATAAGAACATCGTCCGCAAGAAGCTCACGCAGGAAGAAATCACCCGCGAGGTGGTTGCCCTTCAGGACCTCGGTCACAAGCGTTTGCTGCTCGAGGCTGGCGAGCACCCCAAGTACAACCCCATCGAATACATTCTGGAGTCGATTAAGACCATCTATTCGATCAAACACAAGAACGGACAAATCCGCCGCCTGAACGTCAACATCGCCGCGACGACAGTTGAAAATTACCGCAAGCTTCATGATGCGGAGATCGGCACCTATCAGCTCTTCCAAGAAACCTACCATCCGGAGGAGTACAAGAAGCTTCATCCAAAGGGACCCAAGGCTGATTACGCTTGGCACACAGAAGCGCATGACCGCGCTATGGAAGGCGGCATTGATGACGTCGGCCTCGGCGTTCTTTTTGGTCTGACGCTCTACAAGTACGATTTCGTCGGCCTTCTGATGCATGCCGAGCATCTTGAAGCCGTCTGGGGCGTGGGGCCGCACACCATCTCCGTGCCGCGCATCTGCCCGGCCGACGATATTGACCCGCACACCTTCAGCAATGCCGTGCCCGACGCGATCTTCCTCAAGATTGTGGCGCTGATTCGACTCGCCGTTCCCTATACCGGCATGATCATGTCGACGCGCGAAAGCGCCCGCATCCGTTCTGAAGCGCTTGAACTCGGTATTTCGCAGATTTCGGGCGGTTCTCGTACATCCGTAGGCGGCTACACCATTGCCGACATTCGCGACATTGAAAATTCCGCCCAGTTTGAAACGAATGACCGCCGCACGCTTGACGAGGTCGTCCGCTGGCTCCTCGAGAATCACTACCTTCCGAGCTTCTGCACGGCCTGCTACCGCGCCGGCCGCACGGGCGACCGTTTTATGGAGTTTGCAAAGAACGGCGCCATCGCCGACTTCTGTCAGGCCAATGCCATCCTGACGATGAAGGAGTATCTGTGCGACTACGCTTCCCCCAAAACGCTGGTCGAGGGTGAACAAGTCATTCAGCTCGAACTCCCCAAAGTGAAGAATGAGAAGTTCCGCAATGCGAGCGTAAAACGTCTTGAACGCATTGCTCAGGGCGAACGCGACTTCCGCTTCTGACGTCTGGGCATCCAATCCACCCGTGCTTTATGTCGAATGCGCGGGTGTCCAATATGCTGTGCCGTCAGCACTGACAAATGAGCCTCCGAAAATGCAAGTCATCTCGGAGGCTCTTTTAGTCATTTGAAGGATTGGAATTTAAGTCATTACGGTTTCGACGGCAATCCGCTCGAGGCAGCGGCACCGTTTTTGGCGCCATCGACGATCTTCATTGCTGAAGTGATCATGGTCGACAGATCACCCATATTGCCCGGCACGATCAGCGTATTGTTGGTGCGGGCCAGCTCCCCGAACGCTGCAACATACTTTTCGGCCACCTGCAGGCTGACCGCAGTTGCGCCGCCAGGAGCCTGAGTAGCTTCAGCAATGCGGCGAAGTGCTTCGGCAGTAGCCGTAGCAATAGCGAGCGTTGCTGCTGCCTGACCTTCTGCTTTGTTGATTTCAGCCTGCTTGTCGCCCTCCGACTGTGCGATAGCTGCTTCTCTTGCACCGGTCGCGAGGTTAATCTGCTCAAGCTTGCGGCCTTCAGATGCCGCTACCACGGCACGCTTTTCACGTTCAGCCGTAATTTGCTGCTGCATTGCCTGCAGAATCACCGCCGGCGGAGTCAAATCCTTGATCTCATAGCGCAGTACCTTGACGCCCCAATTGAGTGCCGCTTCGTCAATCGCGGAAACAACCGACTTATTGATTAAGTCTCGTTCCTCAAAAGTTTTATCGAGCTCCATCTTGCCTACCACGCTGCGCAGCGTTGTCTGAGCAAGCTGAGTGACAGCAATAATGTAGTTCGAGGTGCCGTAGCTCGCCCGCTGCGGATCGGTAACCTGAAAGAAAAGCACGCCGTCCACGGTGAGCTGCGTGTTGTCGCGCGTAATACAGACCTGACTCGGCGTATCCAGCGGAATTTCTTTAAGCGAGTGACGATAAGCCACACGATCAATGAAAGGAATGATGAAGTTAAGACCTGGACTCAGCACGGCATGAAATTTGCCCAGGCGCTCTACTACCCAGGCGGTCTGCTGCGGCACAACCTTGATGCCCTGACTGGCAAACACGACCGCGACCAGCACGATGATGAGTGAAAGGATGAGAAATCCAGTTATTTCAATGGGCATGAGACTGCTCCAAACGATGTGCTGAAAAAATGTCGAAATCTGTCTTAGAAACGGCGGCCGAGCACGAGCTGCGTGCCGTCGACTCGGGCGATAGTCCAGCGGCCAGGCGTAAGCGGCTCATTTCCCTCTGGCCGGGCAACCCACGGTGCACCGCGGTATTGGACAACCGCAAGGCCGTCGCTGCCCACCACATCCACCGTCACCCATTGACCGCTGTCCAAGTGCTGCAGTTTGGCAGACGGATCTTTTCTCCCTGCATTTCGCCGGCGCACGGCGATGACGGAAAGGCACCCGCCAGCGAGCACTGCTGCGCAGACGACAAGCTGCATGGTGAAGTCAAGACCGACGGCAGCTCCAGCCGCCGTCGCTCCAAAAGCAAATGCAACAACCAAAAGATAAGCGGTGCCGAGGAAAATCTCCGCTCCGAGAACGGCGATGCCGGCGATGAGCCAGGCGATGGCAGGAGAAACCGAAAACATGTTTGTCTTAGAAAAGTCTGTCGAAAAACATGCCTAAAACGAGGCATCCGGACAGCGTACCGACGCTGCAGCGTTAAATCGCTCAGCGTTATCCGCATGTACGGAATCGAGTCTAGCACGCGTTGCCGATCGTTCTTCACAGGATCGTATAAATATGAAAAATCCCTTGAACTTCATGAAATTCAAGGGATTTCATAGACTCTGTACGCCGGCAGGAACCGGCGGATCAAGTCAAAAATGCGCGCGGCACTCGTCGATTATGAGCCGCGAGCCAGGCGACGCCAAGTATCCACCACCGTATCGGGGTTGAGCGAGATGGACTCGATGCCTTCATCCATCAGCCACTTGGCGAGATCCGCATGGTCGGAAGGTCCCTGACCGCAGATGCCGACGTACTTGCCCTGAGCACGGCAGGCACGAATAGCCATCGAGAGAAGCGCCTTCACAGCCGGATTGCGTTCGTCAAAGGTAGCAGCCACGAGACCGGAGTCACGGTCAAGACCCAATGCAAGCTGCGTCATGTCGTTGGAACCGATCGAGAAACCGTCGAAATATTCGAGGAACTGTTCGGCCAAAAGCGCATTGCTCGGGATTTCGCACATCATGTTGAGGCGCAGTCCGTTCACGCCGCGCTTCAGACCGTGCTGCTCCATGATTTCCGTGACGCGGCGGGCTTCTTCAACCGTACGCACGAACGGAATCATCAGTTCGACGTTGGTAAGCCCCATCTCATCGCGCACAAACTTCATTGCACGGCATTCCATTGCGAAGCATTCCGCAAAGGAGTTGGCAATGTAGCGGGAAGCGCCGCGGAAGCCGAGCATCGGATTTTCTTCAACCGGTTCGTAGTTGGCGCCGCCGATCAGCTTGCGGTATTCGTTGGACTTGAAGTCTGAAAGACGAACAATGACCTTCTTCGGATAGAAGGCTGCAGCGATCGTAGCCACGCCTTCAGCGATCTTGCGCTCGAAAAATGCCTTGGCCGACGGATAGCCCGCAGAAAGGCGTTCAACGGCATCGCGAAGCTCACCCGGGACATTCGGGTATTCAAGCACCACCTTCGGGTGGATGCCGATGTTGTTGTTGATGATGAATTCCAGACGAGCAAGACCCACACCCTGATTCGGAATGGACTGGAAGTCAAAGGCAAGCTGCGGGTTGCCGACGTTCATCATGATCTTGACGGGGATCTCAGGCAAAGCGCCGCGCACAACCTGTTCCGTCTTGACCTCAAGAAGGCCTTCGTAGATATTGCCCGTATCGCCTTCAGCGCAGGAAACCGTAACCTTGTCGCCTTCCATCAGGCGTTCAGTGGCATCACCGCAGCCAACGACAGCCGGGATACCGAGTTCACGAGCGATGATGGCGGCATGGCAGGTACGTCCGCCGCGATTCGTCACGATAGCGCTGGCGCGCTTCATCACCGGTTCCCAGTTGGGATCCGTCATGTCCGTTACAAGGACGTCGCCCTCAAGGACACGATCCATTTCTGAGGCGCTCTGCACAATGCGCACGACGCCCTGACCAATCTTTTGTCCGATAGCACGCCCCTGAACGAGCAGGCGGCCTTTGGAGCCAAGCGAGTATTTCGTCTGAACTTCCACGGACTTCTGCTGGCTCTTAACGGTTTCCGGACGAGCCTGAAGAATGTAGATCTTGCCGTCGGTGCCGTCCTTGCCCCATTCGATATCCATCGGGCGACCGTAGTGCTTCTCGATGATGCGGGCAAATTTGGCGAGTTCGATCACGTCTTCGTCGGTAATGGCGAAACGGCGGCGATCTTCCGGATCCACATCCACGGTACGAACCGTGCGGCCGACGGAGGCATCCGTTTCAAACTCCATGCGGATCAGTTTGGAACCAAGCGTCTTGCGGATGATCGGGAACTTGCCGGCATCAAGCGTGGGCTTAAAGACATAGAACTCATCGGGATTGACAGCGCCCTGCACGACGGTTTCGCCGAGGCCGTAGGATGCGGTGATGAAGACCACCTGGTCGAAGCCCGATTCGGTATCGAGCGTGAACATCACGCCGGCAGCGCCCTTGTCGGAACGGCACATGCGCTGCACGCCGGCAGAAAGCGCCACTTCAGCGTGCGTAAAGCCTTTATGAACACGGTAGGAAATGGCGCGGTCGTTATAGAGCGACGCGAAGACTTCCTTCATGTGATGCAGGACGGCATCAATACCGACCACATTAAGAACCGTTTCTTGCTGGCCGGCAAAGGAAGCGTCCGGAAGGTCTTCAGCTGTGGCAGAGGATCGTACGGCTACTGAAATATCACGGCCTTCACGCAGCCATTCGTAGAACTCGCGAATTTCCTTTTCCAGCTCGGCGGGGAACGGCGCACTTTCAATCCAACCGCGGATCTCAGCACCGGCAGCGGCCAGGGCCTTAACGTCGTCAACATCAAGCTTTGCAAGACGCGCGTGAATACGGTCTTCAAGACCGCCTTCCTTCAGGAAGAGACGGAAGGCTTCTGCCGTGGTGGCAAAACCGTCCGGGACACGAATGCCCGCGCTCGTAAGCTGGCTGAGAAGCTCGCCCAAAGAGGCGTTCTTGCCGCCGACGCGGTCAACATCCGTCATGCGAAGCTGACTGAAAGGGAATACGTAACGACCCTGTACCATTTTTATCCTCTGATCACCCGCTGAACAAGTCCTTCTTGCTCTCTTTGGCGGGCGCTTGTTTAGAAAACATGCGCATTCTACTCGGGCTTGCGCCCGGCTTGGTAGTCACACAAATATCGTTTTTTCTAAACAACAGCTTCAGCCGCACGATTACGCCGTTTGAAGGTTAAAATTTCGGCGCTTTTAGAAAATCGCCCATTTCATTCAGGTTTGACATGACTGACACGGAAAAGGCCAAGAAGACCCGACAGATCTTCATCGTGAGCGACGGCACTGCCATTACGGCCGAAACGCTCGCGCACTCCATCCTCACGCAGTTCCCTGACCTGCACTACCACCAAACGCGCATCCCGTTCGTTAACTCTGTCGAAAAAGCTGTCGACACGGCCCGCCGCATCAATGCCGTTGAACGCGAGGAAGGCCTGCGCCCGATCATCTTCACCACCTTCGTTGAGCCCGACATCATGCGTACGTTCAACGAGTTGGTCTCCGGCCACATCATCGACCTCTTCCGCAAGTTCGTCGGTCCGCTGGAAACGGAACTCGGCATGAAGAGTGAACACAGCATCGGACAGACGCACCGCATTCGTGATGATGAGAAGTATCAGCGACGCATCGCGGCAATCGACTACACGCTGCAGCACGACGACGGCCAAACCAACCGCGGTCTGGACGAAGCGGATGTGATTCTTGTCGGCGTCTCCCGTTCCGGCAAAACGCCGACATCGCTCTTTCTTGCCATGCAGTTCGGCATCAAGGTTGCAAACTATCCGCTCATTCCGGAAGATTTCGACCGCGGAACACTTCCCGAAGCGCTTCTGCCGCTGCGCAGCAAACTTTTTGGTCTTTCCATCGCGCCCGAACGCCTTTCCGAAATCCGCAATGAACGGCGCCCGGGCAGCCGTTATGCGAGCCTGCCCAATTGCCAGCAGGAGATTCACGACGCCGAAGATCTCATGCATCGTGAAGGCATTCGCTGGCTCAACTCAACGACAAAATCGATTGAAGAAATCTCTGCGACAATCATGTCTGAACTGGGCCTGGACAAGCGCAAAGCTTAAGACTGGAGCCCGCCGCAACTGCTGCACACCGCATGCAATATAAAAAATCCGCCGAGCGTTCATTCCGGCGGATTTTTTATTTGCGGCCTGCGGCATGCTTTTTTATGAGAGAAGCGTAAACCCTGCCAGCCCCACGAAAATAACGGCTGAGGTACGGTTGAGTATTTCTTGAAACCGAGCGCTGCGGAGCCGATCTGCCAGCGCACCTGCACCCCAAGCAATAGCACCAAAAACAATAATGGTGGCAAAAATAAAGGTTACCCCCTGAATCACCATCTGCAGCACAAGCGGCCAGCCTGTCACGCCAGCGGGTACAAACTGCGGGAAAAAGGCAAGAAAAAAGATCTGAACTTTCGGGTTAGTAATGTTCATTACTACACCGCGGCGCCAAAGCGCCAAGCCGGAGAGCTTCACCGCATCATGACCGCGCGCCGCATCCTTGGCGTGAGTCCAGGCCTGCCACGCAAGCCAGAGCAAATAAGCCGCCCCCAAACACTTGATGGCCCAGAAGAGTGCCGGAACCGCCGCCACCACTGCCGCAATCCCCAGCGCAGCCGCAAGCGTCTGCAAGAGCAGCCCTGTTGCTAGGCCAAGGACAACAATCATGCCGGCACGAACCCCGAAGACGGCCGACTGCATCAGCACGAAGAGATTATCGGGACCCGGCGCAATCGCCAGCAGCACACTGGCACCAAAGAAAGCCAACCAAAGAGAGAACGCCATCGCCAGATCCTCCGCTTTTCGTCACAATCAAGGTTTCAAAAACGGATCCAGCCCCGCCGCGCTCACGCCATTCGGGCGAACAGCAAAACTCGTCATCACAAAGCGCAGCCATCGTCCGAGCACCCAATTCATCAGCAGTCCGGCGCGGGCAGAACTGTCAAAATTGGCGGGCACCTCTTGAGCGAGCACCGCCTCTCGAAGCGTTTGGCGCAGTCCCATTTCAAGCTTGTCGTAAAGATGCGTCATACGTTCGGTGAGCTTCGGATCCTCTTTCATCAGAACCTGTCCCGTCATTACGCGCGTCAGACCAGGATTGGCATCGGAAAAGTCGAGCATTACAGATACCATCATCTGCACGCGCCCAATCTGCGTGAGCGCATCATCGTCACGGATCTGCGCAAAGAGATCGAGCAGACTCGACTCGATAAAGCCAATCAGCGCATCAAACATGGCGCCTTTCGACGGGAAGCTGCGGTAAAGCGCGGCTTCCGAAAGCTTGAGCTTCTTGGCAATCAGCGCCGTCGTAATGCGATCACATTGGGGATCCTCGAGCAGCTTTGCAAGCGTCTGCAAAATGTCTTTGCGGCGGCTGCCGACAGCTCGTCCGGAACGAGGCACGCGCAGAGTGACTGGGTCTTCGCCAACCTCCTTCACGGGAGCGACTTGAGCGGGTTCAAGAACGGGCATCTTCTTATTTATGAAATTTTAGAGGGATGAGTGGACGGAACTTTAGCGCAAACCGATGATGGTCTGCCAACCGCCATCACCTTCTTCACGGTACGAACTTGTCAAGAATTCAAAAACAGTAGCAAATTGTCGATGTATTCAATCCGAATTTTCCCTAGAATAGCATCCTTCCTCATAAATTTTGCCGGCTAACAAATGACCGCTTCATCAAACAGTCGCATTTTTTTGCTGCTCTTCCTTGCCACGCTCGCCGCCTTCGGTCCCTTCGTCACAGACTTCTATCTGCCGACGCTTCCGGAGCAAACAACGGATTTCAACACATCCCCGGCCATGGTTCAGCTCGGGCTGTCGAACATCATGTGGGGCCTTGCTGCTGGTCAGCTGCTCGTCGGGCCGATTTCCGACCGCCGAGGCCGCAAAAAACCGCTTTTTTGGTGTCTGGTTCTTTTCGCCGTCACGACAGCCGTGGCTGCAGCGGCCACTGAAATACATGTTTTTCTCGTCATGCGTTTCTTTGAAGGCCTCGGAGCAGCCGGCGCAATCGTACTTTCACGCTCCATTGCCGCAGACCGCTATACCGGGCGAGAGCTTGGAAGCTTTATGGGCGTGATGGGAGCCATTCAAGGCATTGCCCCGGTCACTGCACCGATGCTTGGCGCATTGATTGCGGATGCTGCCGGCTGGCGCGGCATTTTTTGGATTCTCTTTGGCATGGGTGTGGTGCTTGCCTTCATCACACTGTTTGTTTTCGTGGAGACGCTCCCGCGCTCGCGGATTAACAGTGCCCAACGTTCAAGCAACGGTACGCAGCGCGAGAGCATCCGTGAAAGTTCCGCCAAACTCATTGCGGATCCTGTGTTTTGCGGCATCGTGTTTCAGCAGCTCCTTGCTTCAGGCATTCTCTTCGGACATATTTCTTCGTCGCCCTTTATCTTCCGGGGTCACTTTGATCTTTCGCCCGAACTCTATGGTCTGACATTCGGTCTCCTGGCACTCGGCATTACTGCCGGCGCAGTCATCAGCTCGCGCATTGACCCCTTGAAAGCGCTCGGTGTCGGCGCTGTCGGCATGCTGGTCTGTGCTGTCCTTGTAGCGGTTTGCTTCATCACAAATCTTTCACTTTGGGCCGTTCTTCCCTTCTACTTCCTTTTGATGGCATTCCTTGGGCTTACGCTTCCTGCCGCAATGACGGCTGCTCTCACGCTGCACCGTCAGCGCGCCGGCTTTGCAGCTGCGGTCATTGGTTCAGTGGGATTTGTGGGCGGCGGTCTTGTCGCGCCGCTCACTGCAATCGGTGAGGTAACGAGAACCGCAAGCATCATCTTCGTTGTCTGCGGCGTACTGCTCGTTTTGATTTCATTCTGGCTCAACCGCCGTATGAAGCTTATTCGGGGTGATGAGCTTAAGCTTTAAACACAAAATACCAACCGTCAAACAGCCTGGCGCCTGCTCGACCGATGAAGGGTCGCAGGCGCCTAACTGTATCAACGATATCTATCAATCTAAGCACTCTTTCCTACAGCAGACCTGCTGTCAGCGCATTCCTTTTATATAGTTCAAAACTCCAGACAAGCAGCGTTTTAAAATCTGCCGGGTTCACGTTCTCGACAGCATTCCATTACAAAAATCTCATGCTTGAAGCCTTCCTCAATTCACTTGGCTGCGTGTTGACGATGTCGCTCCTTGCTGGTGCTGGGTACTACACCGCTTCTCGCGGTTGGTACGACCAGAATTCTCAGCAGCTCATTGCCCGCTTGGTAACCTTTCTTTCGCTGCCCTGCTATCTCTTTGCCAGCGTATCCGAACGACTTACACACGATGAACTGCTGTCGCTCGCGAGTGCAATGATTATTCCCTTTGCCTCAATATGGCTC
>ERZ772870.391-NODE-391-length-48219-cov-6.958371_pt1 | contig 48219 bp, 45 predicted proteins | sample MGYA00511376_ERZ772870 | MGnify/ENA primary metagenome ERZ772870 (study PRJEB29015, sample SAMEA2737719) | human gut metagenome | biome: human gut; feature: human-associated habitat; material: faeces | place: China | collected 2012 ... | reverse complement strand
TTGCTTCGCAATTCTCGTTGGCTTCCCTCTACGCTACGAGCATTTTCCTATACACTGAAAAAACGTCCCATGTCCAAATGACATGAGACGTTTCCCAGTACAAAATCAATATTTATTGTACTAATATCAAACCGCAGACTTTCCCTGCGTAATCCTTCAAAACATATCATGCCTTTGCGTTGGGACGAACCCTTCGTGTCAGAACATGAGAATATTTTATCATCTAAGGTCTGGAATGTCAAAAATAAATTAACTCAGACTTCCTTACTCCGTCCAGCTTATGGCACATTTCACTGCCCGCTTCCACCCGGCAAGTTTTTGTTCACATTCTTCCTTAGAAATCTCCGGCATAAATCTGCCTCCGACACCGGCATTTTGACGGATATCTTCAAAGTCCTTCCAATATCCTGCAGCAAGTCCCGCCAGATATGCCGCTCCCAGAGCCGTGGTTTCAAGACACAGCGGCCGGTTGACCGGCGTCTGGATCACATCAGCCTGTGTCTGCATCAAAAAGTTGTTGGCACTGGCTCCTCCGTCCACCTTCAAGGCTGACAGGGTGATCCCGGAATCTGCTTCCATCGCCTGCAGCACATCACTGACCTGATATGTGATGGCTTCCAGTGTTGCACGGATAATGTGGTATTTATTGACGCCACGGGTCAGGCCCACGATGGTTCCTCTGGCATACTGGTTCCAGTATGGTGCTCCCAATCCCGTAAATGCGGGTACGACGTAGCAGCCGCTGGTATCCGGCACCTTACGGGCCATATACTCGGAATCCTCCGCGGAATCGATCAGCCGCAGTTCATCCCGCAGCCACTGTACCGAAGCACCTCCGATAAATATAGATCCCTCCAGCGCATAATAAACCTTTTCATCAATCCCCCATGCGATCGTCGTTACCAGACCATTTGTAGAAAATACCGGTCTCTCTCCTGTATTCATCAGTAAAAAGCAGCCTGTTCCATATGTATTTTTGGCCTCACCCTGAGAAAAACAGGTCTGACCAAATAATGCCGCCTGCTGGTCTCCCGCCACTCCGGCAATAGGAATCTCTCCTCCCAGAAATGATGTGTCCGTTTTTCCGCACAGTCCGCTGGAAGGACGCACCTCTGGCAGCATACATACCGGAATGTCAAGCCGCTGCAGTATTTCCTGATCCCAGCACAGATCATTGATATTGTACATCATAGTCCGGGAGGCATTGGAATAATCTGTGGCGTGAACTTTTCCCCTGGTCAGCTTCCAGATCAGCCATGTGTCTACCGTACCAAAAAGCAGCTCTCCCCTTTGCGCCCGTTCTCTGGCTCCCGACACATGATCCAGAATCCATTTCAGCTTCGTAGCAGAGAAATAGGCATCGATCACAAGACCTGTTTTCTGACGTATCATCTCCGTGAGGCCTTCTTCCTTCAACTGATCACAGTATTCCGACGTTCTGCGGCACTGCCAGACGATTGCGTGATAAACCGGTTCTCCGGTTTCTTTATCCCAGACGATGGTCGTCTCTCTCTGATTCGCGATCCCGATTGCCTGAATATCCTGTGCCGCAGCACCTATTTTGGACATTGCCTCCACTGCCACTCCAAGCTGCGTGGACCAGATCTCACTGGCATCCTGCTCCACCCAGCCCGGCTGAGGAAATATCTGTGTAAATTCCTTCTGTGCCACAGAAACGATTTCTCCCTTTTCATTAAATAAAATGCAGCGATTACTTGTAGTTCCTGCATCTAAAGCCATGATATATCCCATATGACTACCCCCATTTATAGCATTTTTCAATGATTTACCCAAACTTCGCACATGCAACTTATCGCTGTACCCATAATATTTCTTATGTCTCAGGGAAATGAATACCGATTTTTGCCTCAGGATGTTTGATGAAACCGTGAAGCAGTGGCACCAAAATTGACGCAGATCAGTAGGATTTCAGAAAAGTCTTTGCTTTGCAATGTTTCGATGAATACGTGTCTGGACGATTAAGCCTCTAGGGTGGGCTCAGTTGTTTCGGTGGGCACGCTTTCGCTACAATGCGCTACGCAGCACTACATAGCATCCTATAAAACAGGATGCAAGTAGTGGCGAGCGCAAGTGCCCTCGAAACACCCGAATCCCACCCTGAGGCAAGTACGGGAAGACACGTTCATCGAACATCGAAACAGCAAAGCAATTAGACTTTTCGAAATCCGTAAGTGACAAGACAATTTTGATGTCACCCGCTCACGGTCGTTCAAGTAATCTAAGGCAAAAATCATATCGACACTTTGAACATAAGAAATATTATGAACTCAACCCGATAATTGATGTGCGAATCCTGAGTTATTTATAATTTTACCTTTAATTCCTTTTCTCCGTCCTGTCCCTGATATCGGACAACGGTATATCTGCCCCTGCGCTCCACACTCCGGGATGCCCCATGAAGTTGTGTCAGACTCTTCTGTAATTTTCTTTTTTCTGCATCATAGTTTCCCACATCATCCGAGGTAAAAAGCAGACCTCCAAACAATCCATTTACCTGCGCCAGTAATGCTTTCTGTTTCGCTGACAGCTTAATATTGTCATCCCGCAGCAGATAAACATCCGGATCATTCCAAAACGCCCGCCCATTTAACTGCCTGCGATAAATCGTATTGCCAATGGTGTTTTTGGTGGAAACACGCTCTCTGTGTAGAAGCTTTTCCTTTGGAGATCCATCCCAGTCCAGCCCCACATCCGGACCGATCCGGCAGTAATCCACCTTACCAAACGCCGGCCCCAGTGGGACACCACAGCCAAGGATCAGCTTGTCTCCAACAAGCTCCCGCAGAAAATCCATAGCTTCGCACATAAGCTGCCCTCTCGTTTTATATGGCGTCGGCTGCATACAAGCACCATAAAGAAAATCAAGCTTGACCAGATCAAAGCCCCACACATCCAGGACCTGATGGAATACTTCTTTTAGATATTCCCGCACCTGCGGCAGCTCTGTATTTAATGCATAAAAGGTACTCCAATTACTGCCACCGCACACCGGATGGCCATTTTCATCCCGTACCAGCCAGTCCCCGTGCTCCTGATAGCATCTGGAATTTTTTTCGCATACAAACGGAGACAGCCACAGTCCCGCCTTCATGCCATATGTATGGATCTGATCCACTACCGGCTCCAGCCCCTCCGGAAACTTGTCCCGGTTCACATCCAGCCAGTCCCCCACATAGGTCTGATACCCATCATCAATCTGAAAAACATCAAAATTCTGTCCCATTTCGTGGACATGTTCCAGATTTTCCATAATGATCTGCTCTGAAATATTCTGGTAATGATTGTACCAGCTTGTATAACCTGTCATAGGACTTCCCGCCGGCTTATTAATTTGCATTTTTTCAAAATAAAGATCAAACACCTGATCCTCTGTACCAGAAAGCTCCACCAGATCAAAAGCATTCCACTCCTCCGATATCCTTAAGCCTGAACAATCCTTTTCTATGGTCATCTGCTGTGCTCCGCCATTATAATAAAACACGGTAAATCCGGCACGTTCGCTTAAGGAGCCCAAAAAGCGGTATCTCTCTCCATCCCGGAAATAACAATAGGTAAATCCATGAAACTGTCCCGTTCCCTTTGGCTTCATGGTAAAATTCACATCACCATAACGATCCAGATAATATTTTTCCACCATGCCGGAAGCCAGCGGAGATATGACCGGTTCCTTTTCGAGGATCGTATGTTCATGGGAATCCGTCCAGGACTGATATCCATTCATGAAAATCTGTTCCGGCTTCCTGCCACCCCTGCACGACCATGGAAAGGTCATACTGACAGATTCCAGCGTCAGCTCTCCCACGGGATTTCCATAATCATCGAAATCCTTCGGAATGATCCGGATATGAAGCTCCCCCTCATCCTCCTGCCAGCGCAGAGTAAAATAAGGCTGCTCACCTCCCTGATACATTTCCGCCGCAAAGGGTTCCCCATTCCGGTTTCCCCTGATCAAAAATATAATATCTTCCACGTCTTTTCCTCCCTGATCAAGTTATCTCTCTGACTCCTTCGGCAGAGTCTGTAAAATAACCTCTGTAACAATCATTTTATATCTGTTCTTTCCCGTAGCTTTATCTTTCCAATATATCCAGCGTATGTGCTCCTGCTCCGATCAGATCCTGTCTCTCACAGACCGATAAATGGTACTGTATAAAAAGCTCAAAGGTCTCCTCATCCATAGAATTCAATACCTGCCGCATATAATTTGCCGGACCATCCGGAGAAATAATTTTGATCCGCTTCAGATCTGCCGCCCGATTCAGTGCATCAATATCCTCAATGCGCATATAATCGTACAAGTCGTCCTCTTGTGGTGTACAATGAAAATCCTGAGTCAGTCTTCCATCCTCCAGACATTGCTTTACATTGCCGTCCCGGAAACCGTACAGAAGAACTCCGTATTCATTCATACAGTATGCCACCAATATCCGGCCTCCCGGTCTGGTCACGCGCTTTGCCTCCTGTAACGCTTTCCGCTTATCCTCAAAGGTGTACAAATGATACATTGGACCAAACAACAAAGTAATATCAAAGGAACTATCTGCAAAACGGGACAGTTTTAATGCATTTCCCTGATATGCCTTTACGCTGCTCCCTTTTGATTTCAAAATCCCCAGATTATATTTCACAAGCTCCACTGCCGTAACATCATAACCCTCTTCCGCCAGCGCAACACTGTATCTGCCGGTTCCCGCACCGATATCCAGAATACGAATTTCAGAACGTTCCACCGCATCTGTTCCGTCCTCATCATTTTGTCTGTTCTGTATAAGCTCATCAATGCACTGATGAATATACTTCATGGAAGTAATATACTCCACCTTTCCGTGGCGTCTGGTAAGCCTTTTATCCTCGTTAAATTTATTGTAATATTTCTCCAGTTCCGTCATAAGTTTCATTCTCCTGATCTACATCTGATGGCGAACCACCCGGTACTCATCTCCGTTGCGGTAATATGGGCAGCTGTTTCGATGATCTGTCATAAATCGTACCATATCATCCTCATCCATATTTACATCACAGAAATACTCCTCATATTCTTCATCATAACTGTAATTTGCACAGGTATCACATTCGTTTGACATTTTTATCTCCTTTATTCCATTTGTAAATTTTCATTATAATGTATTTACCCATTAAAATATCAATTAAAATTCATAAATATAGTAAGAAAATTATAACTCCCATCATAAACTCCTGTCAATTTGAACTTCGTTAAAATCAGCAAAAACAGGAGGCATTTCACTGCCCCCTGTTTCACATAAATATTCTTCAATTCATTTGCTAAAGCAACAAAATGTTGAAAGCCAGGAAATCTGCACCATTTACGCCGATATATGCAAGTACCAAAGGAATAGAAATACATAAAATACCTACGATACAGTTAAGCAAAACATTTTTTGTATACCGGGCTGTAAAAAACAAAAGTCCCATCATCAAACATATTCCAACATATCTTTTGACTGCCACTAAAATCAGATAATTCATTATACTTACACTTTCAGGAAACCATGATAAATGCTCCAGACTGACAGCCGGGGCGTGCAATCCCCCAGCTCCGTATTTTTGAAAAATGCTGATGTAAAGGGGAAGATATGTCACAACATATAAAATCGCAGCAATTCCTATCCCAATAAATCCTTTTACACACAATGTGCGTTTTCCCCCATAATAACTGGTTCTCAACAACACATTCGTGTGATTCTGATATTCTATCCCATACAAATATGCAAACAGATAGATCAATATGCTGCTGAGACAAAAGGCCATCCGCATAAAAAGAGTTTTATAAACACCGGCTCCCGTCAATATCAAATATGGCGTTTCGTGCAAAAAATTTCCATTTACTTTTTTTAAATAAGGGGCCTTTATATCCCTAATTTGCTCAAAAGCAAGATAACCATTCATCTCATATTTATATGTTTTCTCTGATATCATTCCCGCTTCATAATCATTTTGAATTTTCTGAAATCGTGTGTTCTCTTTTTGAATATATTGTTGCTTTCCTGTTGTATACTTTCCCTGCAAATAATCAATATATGCCTCATATGCAGCATCTGTGGTTATAAAATATTCCTCCCAGACCGGCTTATAACATATGACCATTATGATTACATAAAGAACGCAAAGAATTCCTCCACGACCATTACATAATAATTTATAAAGTTCGCCCCTCAGTACAGAACAGCTTTGTACCCGAAATCTGTGGTCTGATACATTACTCCCACTCCCTGCTCCTGACAAACCTTTTCTTTCAAATATAGATATGGCTCCTATCGTCATCAGAATGCTAAACAATGACACAATAAATAAATAAATCTCAAAATATGAAAAAGGCATTGAAAAAATCGAAATATTATGATAACCAACCAAAAGTTCCGGTCTTAGAAATGCATACAAATTAATGTACTTAAGCATTTCAAATCGATCATTATCATGAATCGCATAAAATAATAAAATTTCACTTCCAAAAATACCTATCACCGTCAAATACCGCCATTCATTTTTATGAATCACCATGATTCCCAAAAAAATGAACGACATCATAAGAATACCGTTTAATATTTTTGACAAAAAAATAATAACAATACACTGCAGGAGCGATAAATGCAGAACACTCCCCCTAAGCAGACTGATTGCCTGAATAGGTCTTTCCATATCTCCAATTCCATACATGGCATCCACCAGAATAAGATCTGAGCCATAAAAAATTCCACAGACCAGACATGTTCCCACCATTAACACAATCCACTTTGATATGGCAAGACGGCTGTCCCCCTTATATGTAGATTGATACAAAAACAATTCTCCCGTATCCGCTTCCCTGGAAATCAGAAAAACTGACAGCAAAAGTATCATTAAAAAATAACAGAAGTCTGTAACCGTATTCTTTATAAACACCTCTAATCCTTTTTGCCCGCCATAAGGCATTGATTTTATCTGACTCCATTTGGAATAATCCTGAATAACCTTTCGCTGATTTCTTATGCCAAAACGATTTTCAGAAACAAGCAGACCGGAATGCAAAATATCATCGGCATTGTTTATGATACTCCGAACATATTCGCCAATATTTTATGAAATTCTTCCCGGAATAAGTACATACGCCCCTCCTGCCTGACTCATTACGACTCTTCGTTTTTACCGATCCTGAAAATAATATAAATAAACATCCTCCAGTGACGGTTCTGCTTTTACACTGATATATTTTTCCGGAGGCTTCTCTGCAACAATACGGACCCGAAGTTTTCCTTTGCTTTTTGATATATTTTCTACCAGATAATTATGTTCTATTTCCCTCAACTCATCTTCTGCGCAGTATATTTCATGAACCTTTCCTTGAAGTTTTTCACATAAAGCATCTGTATGCTCCGCCAGCAACAGTGACCCCTTTTGCATTAATAATATTTCTTTTGAGATCACCTCTACATCCTGTACCACATGAGTTGCAACAATAACAATCTTTTTCAGGGCGATCTCCGAAATGATATTACGAATATGTATCCTTTCTTTGGGATCAAGGCCGGCAGTAGGCTCATCCAGAATAACAATTTCGGGGTCTCCCAGTAAAGCCTGTGCCAGCATTGCTCTTTGCTTCATGCCACCGGAGAAACATCCCAGTCGTTTATGAAGACTCTGCAGTAGATTTACCTTTCCCGCAAGTTCCGTGACTTGCCGGTGTGCCTGTTGTCTATCCACTCCTTTCAGGGCAGACATATAGTATAAAAACCTTTCCAAGGTAAACTCCGGATATACATTTTGGTTTTGAGGCATATATCCTATCTTTTTCTTATATTCTCTTCCCCATTTTGAAAATTCCCTTCCATTGTATAATATCTTTCCCGACGTTTCTTGAATATTTGACGTAATAATATTCATTAAGGTAGTTTTTCCGGCTCCATTTGGTCCGAGCAAGCCGTATATTCCATCCGTAAATGTATAAGAAAAATCATTTAATGCCGTTTCTGTTTTATGATACTTTTTGCATAAATGCTCAATCCTCAGTTCATTCTTCCCCATTCAATTCAACCACCTTCATATTTATCTTTTCAATATCTTTTTTGGAGATGTACGCACTTACTCTGTCAACTACCGCATTTCTTGATAATAAATAGACCCCCTTATACTCTCCAACAATAAACCATTTTGCAGATTTAATTCGCTTTATTTTCTTTCCTTTTTTATTAAGAATAATGACTTGACCCATTTCATCATTTTCTTTTTGAAGATTAACCGCAAATCCATTTTGCAGCAAATAAACTTTTCCGGATCCTATTTCTGTTCCCTTTATGTCATCAGCATAAACTCTGGTCTGTCTGTTTGTTTTACAGTTAATCTTCTGAATAATTCCCGTCATTTTTTGAGAATTATCAAAAATATTTATATAACAATCCTGCCCATCAAATCCAACCAGATCATCCAATTTTCGTCCCTTTAGCATCTTCAAAGAATTCTTTTGCAAGTCCAAAGCATATACAGCAGATAAATCCGTTTCACCTCCCCCTCCATCATTATTTTCTTTTTTTATAATCTTTTCATATGGAAGCTTGTTTCCCTGATACTCAAAAAACAGCTTGTCCTGATCCACATATTGAAGATTTAAGAAACACTGATAACTTTTCTTAAACGAATAAAGCTCTTTCATTTTTCCACTCTTAAGATCAAGAGAAAAAAATCTCGCAATCCCCGGTGCGTCAGACATAGAACCATCCTTAAGCACCTTTGTCTCACTGCTGTCCTGCACCGTCACCCCGATATATACCACCTGATCCTTTTTTAAACAGGACATCCAGAAAATGTCAGAATATGATTTGGTTGCTACTGAATTTCTGCTTACCGTCTCATGATTGTTTCCATCAACATCACACCGGTATAAAACAACAGAATCCTGAGAATTCCCTACCAGATAGAGCTTATGATCAAATACATACATCTGTTCAATAATAACGTCCGGGTCAAACCGCGCCATGCACTCATCACTATTATGTACACATCCCGCTTTTGTACATAATTTTCGTCCTTTTCCATTTTTTATGTTTTTATAACAAAGCCCATCGTTTTCATAATACAAAACGTCATCCCCAAATAAAGCCCCATTTTTCCATTCTGCATTCCGGACGATGTCCTCCATCTCTTTTGTATCCGGCATCTGGACATCGCCATATTTCTTCACTTTTCCATAGATTGCTACAATAGCGATAGCTGAAAAAAACAGCAGTACATAAATAAAAGATCTGTTTATTTTCATTTTACGCCCTCCTCTTCTGAGTTACCGGTAAACTTTTTCTTTTATTATACTACCGCATCAACAATTAACAACCTAATTGTTTCAAACGCTGCTTTTTTGTTCCAAATGTCACATTGAAATGCAGATATCAAATATCAATTTCTACGGTAAACATTTTATCTTTATAAGTAAAATGAATTTTTCCATTATAATTCTCCACGACGCTTTTCATATTCCGAATTCCGTAATGACCACTTTCTTTTTTATTGACCTGTGCAAGTGCATCTTCTTGGGCTGTGTTGGATATAGTGACAAATATCTTCTCACGATAATGCTTAATTTCCATTGCAAAATATTTTTCCCCTTGTATTGATTTTAATGTATTTTGTGCATTTTCTATTGCATTTGCAAACAATACACAAATATCTTTATCTGTCATTTTTAAATCTGGTGGAAAACATCCTTTTATTTCATAATGAAATTGTAAATCTTCTTTCATTCCTTCAATCATATAATCAATAAAACAATTGACTATTTCATTACCCGTATCTACGATCTTATTATTTTGAATACATTTTGTAATATCATAAATGTAATTCTGAATGGAAGTGATATCCTGCTTTTCGCAAAACGTATTTATAATTCTAATATGTTTTTGCAAGTCATGATGAAATGCTTTGATATTTTCATTTTTTCGAATAATTTGTTCATAATATCTGTTTTTTCTGTCATATAGTAACATGTCCATTTTCTTTTCATATTCCATCTGTTTTTTTGAATACACCATATATACAAACACTATGCACCCTGTTACCACCCAAAACAAACATATCATTTCCCCAAACATTGCAATTTTTCTCAAACGATCTGATATATCATCTAACAAGCCAAATTGAACACATGCAGCCATAATTGCCATGCCAAAAACAAGCATCAGTAATGCAATAAACATTTTGGCTGACATGTCTGAAAATATTTTATTAATAATTCTTCTTTTGTATCGCAAAAAGCACGTCAAAACAAACCACACACTTGCTCCGATAAGATTGCAAATCAGCTTTTCCACTATAATATTGCTGCTGGACATTGGAACATTTATATAAACACTCCATACAAGCATATCTAAAAAATCAATCACAAAATAGGAGAGCATTGCAGCGCAAAATTTTTTATTTATTGTATTGTCAAAAAAAGATTCTGTAAAAATAAAGATCCAGGCTGTTTTAAAAAAAATAGGATCCCAGTGATTATAATTAACAAGCGGAATGCCCAATAATAAATATAAAAAAACAATATATTTTATCCTGGTTTTTTTGACCTGAAATCCAAGAATCCCATATATGACCAAAAAATATTTAACCGTTTCAATGCTGCTCCAAACAACCCATTCACTCAAAACCATTAGTAGTACCTCGCATTTTTCTCACAAAATAACCTGTATTTTTCTTTAACTCCCCTGCGGTTTCTTATCGAAATAGGAATCTTTTCGCCTGCAAGATAAACATATGCTTCACTAAGCCTGTCAATCATCATTGCATTTACCAGATATGATCTGTGGATTCTGATAAAACCAACATCATCCAGTTCATTTTCCAATTTACTTATAGGTTTTCTCAATATCTCCTGTGTTCCATCTGTCAAATGGATACAGCTGTATATTCTCTCTGAATGAATATATAAAATTTTACGGCTATCCCACTTCTCATCCAATATAATATATTGATTCATCAAAAAAAATACCGACGATAAAACCTCCGGCAATTGTGCATGTAAATTATTTTTATTAATAAAACCAAAAACATTGAGACCAAAAGCAGACATAATCATTTCACTATGATTAGATACAAAAATAATAAAAATATTTATCCCTCTGTTTTGTAATTTGTTTTTCAACTCCACCCCTGACATTTCCTGCATTTCTATATCGAGAATTAATATATCTTCTTTTTTATTGTCCAGTAAAAAATCTTTTGCTGTAGAATATTCGTAAATACATATTTTTTCCGACCGTTCCTTAGCAATACGAATACATATACCCCGTATTTCTGATCGATCAATTTCCTCATCATCACATATTCCTATTTTTATCATACCGTATCACCCATTTATAAATCAATTTCTCAAACTTCCCTCACAAAATATCAGCCTATGCCCATAATATTTGATGTGGGAAATTTGAGTCAATTATCATTTCCATGAAAATATACCTTTCTAAGTATACAATTTATTCGATTTTCCTGCAAGTTCTCACTTCCATTTGGCTCCCTCTGATCTACCCCATTCCCCGGCACAGCCATACACTTGCTGCCATTCCCGCAAAGGTAGCGATCAGTGCCCCGGTTAATGTCCAGTTCATTTTCGTTACCGGAGAATGTTTTTTATCCCCGGTGGCAATAAAATACACGGAAATTGTATAAAAGATCGTCTCTGAACAGCACATCAAAACAGACGCTAAAAATCCCTCATGGGAATCAGTTCCAAACTCTTTATAAATATCGAGAAGCAGACCGGTGGCTGCCGAAGATGATACCATTTTGATCAGGGAAAGAGGCACCAGAACAGCGGGAAAATCGATTTTTTCTGCCATAGGTGAAATCCATGCGGAAAATGTTTCCAGCAGACCGGAAGCCCTGAGAATGCCAATGGCCATCATCAGTCCGATCAAAGTCGGCAGCACCTTTAATACAACCCGGAAACCATCCTCTGCTCCCTTGACAAATGCGCCAAAAATATCCGTATGGCTGCAGAGACCATACCCTACAATATAAAAGATTACAATGGGTATCATAAAATTGGATAAATATAGTAGAAACTGCATGAAAAAACTTCCCCTTTCTTGCAAATCCTGAGACGAATGTATATAATAACAGTAAGTGGTGTTAAACATCCTATTGTGCAGAGTTTCGTATACGGAACTCTGTCTTGTTGTAAATATATTCTGTCAGGAAGTCTTTCATTCACGAAATCTCCTAAACGCAGAATCAGAAAGGTTTGGTAAATTACATGAATACCGTTTTTATTGCGGATGACGAACTAATTATACGTCAGGGTTTAAAATGTATTATTGATTGGGAATCTCTGGGATTTTCAATTATTGGCGAAGCATCCAACGGCATTGATGCATTAGATTATATTGTCCGGGAGCAGCCGGATCTGGTACTGATGGACATTCGTATGCCCGGTCTTCTGGGAGTGGATGTAGTTAAAAATGCCAGAGACAAAGGATTTGAAGGTCACTTCATTATTCTGAGTGGATTTACTGATTTCAAATACGCACAGTCAGCCATCCGGTATGGAGTCGATTTCTATCTCACAAAACCCATTGATGAGGACGAGCTTCTGGAAGCCGTACAGGCATTAAAAACCACCATTGAGAAGCAGAGCCGCCAGACCGGCACCTGGCAGCATTACCGCCAGAAAGCCCACGGCATGATCTTGTTGGATATTCTTACCGGGAAGGCAGATCTCGACCGGATCAATATAGAGGATCTTCGTATGGAGGCCGATGAATATCAGGTCGTTATTTATGAAAAATACAGTCACAACGCAACACAAATGTCCTATCGCTTTGCCGATCTCTTAAAGGTCACCAATGAAAGAAACAGCTCCTACGAGCAGATCACCATTGATGCCAATGAGATCCTGTTGTTAAAGGGAGAGTTTACGCTTCATAAATTCCAGCAGTTTCTGGAGCATTACGAGCGGGAGCAGAAGCCTCAGAAGGATTCTCCTCTGGATTCTCTTTTTATCACCTATGGCAGACCGGTAAAGGATCTCCGGGAGGTTCATATCTCCTATCAGGAAGCACTTCGTCTGCTGCAGCGTCGTTTCTTCTGTGAGCACCGCCAGCATACCATCGGTTATGACCAGCTTCCAAAGCAGGATGAGGAAAACCGTTTTGAATTAACTCCGGAGGTACTGCAGTTTTACTGCGAGATGCTGATTGGTTATATTCAGGCCGCCAAGCGGAATCAGATGGCGGAAATGCTTCATGAGCTGGAGACAAAGCTGTACTCCTGCGATGAGGATATTCCCCGGATCAAATTGTTTTTGACAGATCTGTATCTGTCCATTAAGGAAAAGATTTTTCATCTGTACCATAATGCGGATATTGCTTTTCCAAGTAATGCCGAAATTATTGAATTTATTAACGAGAAATATTATTTATATGAAATTGTACTTTTCTTTACGGAACAGTTTGAAATGATCATCCGTGCTATCGGTAATCCATCCAGCGAAAGTGTAATGGATGATATTATTCATTATATCGAACACAATTATATGGATAATATCAAGCTGGAAAATATCGCTCCTCTTTTTGGGTATAACAGTTCCTATCTGGGCAAGATCTTTACCAAAAAAGTAGGAGAGGGATTTAATGTTTTTGTAGACAAGATCCGTATTGAGCACTCCAAGGATCTTTTGATCAACAGTTCCATGAAGGTGTATGAAATTGCCGAAAAAGTCGGTTACCGGAATGTGGATTATTTCCATACAAAATTTAAAAAATATGTAAATCAAAGTCCGGCAGAATACCGTAAACAAATGCGTAAATCCGAATAAATATTACAAAAGCCATGACCAAAATGATCATGGCTTTTATTTTATGTCCATCGGTATTTTACCGGCCGAGCTTTTGAGCAATATAATCTCTCACCCGGGAAATCTCCATTCCAAGCGCATAGGCAAGCTCTCCATACAACAGCTCCTCTGCCTGATGGAAATAACGCTCATCTACTGCTGCCACCTTTTTTCCCTTATCCATACGCTCTTTTTCGTGAAGATAAATGGTTTTAATAATCCGCACAAGTTCCCGGCAGTCCCCACTGCGGACAGCCTCCTTATATTGGCTTTCTCTCTCCTTTTCATTGACGATCCAGATTGTCTCCAAAGAGGGAATCTCCTCTACAAGCTTTTCCGCTTCCTCCTTACCAAGCACCAGCCGCATCGGCAGTTTTATATGATCCACCGGCACATACACCAGAGAATCCTTTTGATACACCGGACGGAGTGTATAATATTTCTTCTTGCGATCCGCTACTGACATGGATAATCTTCCAACTGCTGTCACCTCACACACCCCATGTGTTCCATACACGACACTGTCATTTACCTGATACATATTTTCCCTCTTTTCATACTGTAGATTCCGTTTCATATTGATACTTACATTTGACCATAGATAAACCGGAAGCCCCTGCAGACTGGGCTTCCGGTGTCCGATACCGTTTCAAGTTCTATAGTAATTGTACCACATTTTAAGTATTTTTGTAAGTCAAAATTTGAAAAAAGAGTTTTTGTATGCTGATAAATTACCGTTTTATCCGTATTTTGTTACTGTTTCAGTGCTTCTTCCACCTCACTGCGATAAGGAATCGAAGGAACCGCTCCTTCTCTGGTCACAGCAATAGAGGAAGCCTTTGCGCTCATCCTCAATAACTGCTCCACCGGCAATCCTTCCACGAGTCCTGCTAGGAAATATCCGGTAAAGGTATCCCCTGCCGCCGTGGTATCCACCGCATGAACCGGAAAGATCGGCTGCCTGTAGGTCTGTCCGTTTGCTCCATAAACAGCTCCGTCGCTGCCCAGCGTCAGTACAATCTTTGCCTTTGGGAATCTGCAGCACATTTCATGGCATATCCTGTCCGGATCAGACAGTCCCGTAATCTGTCCGCCCTCAATCTCATTGAGCAGAAAGATACTGATCTTATCCATATCCACATCCTCCAGACGTTCATTAAACGGAGATGGGTTTAATGCAATCTGCATCCCCTTTTCATAAGCGCGCTCTACCATGTATGCGATATCGTTTACCTCATTCTGCAGAAGGAGAATATCTCCGTCCTGAAAATGGGACAGTACTCCGTCAATGTATTCCTTCGTCAGCATCTGATTGGCTCCTCCAAATAAAAGGATACAATTCTGTGCCTCCTTGTCGATCTGAATAATCGTATGCCCTGTCTTACCCGGAATCTGACGGATATATTCTCCATGGACACCATACTCCTGACAGGCATCCAGAAACGGCTGCCCGTCTTCTCCGATCATACCACCGTGATAAACCTCTACCCCCGCTTTTGCCAGCGCAATGGACTGATTGATTCCTTTTCCTCCCAGGAAAACATTCATTCCGACGCTGCTGATGGTTTCTCCCGGCTGTACAATATGATCCACGCGGTATACATAATCCAGATTCATAGATCCAATGTTTAATACTTTCATAGAAATCACGCATTCCTTTCACATAAAAGAATTTTACAAATAAATTTCTGCATCAAGAATATAGCCACAGGAGCATTTGGGGTAATAGCCATATTCTTCATCAAAATCCCCGATTTCCCTAAGAACGTCTTCCTTACTGTCATCACTTGCATCGTACCATTCCATTCTCTTAAGATACGGACCAAGCCAGCTGTCATAAAGTGAATTTGCGACAATTCCCACTTCACTAAAGGAATCCTTTCCCTCTCCGATCGTAAAGATCAACTCCCGGTCATCCTGAGATTGTTCCTGAAAATTACATCCCGCAAACGCATCTCTTACGGTCTGATATACCGCCCCCAGATCATGCCGCTGCAAACGCAGCACCTTATCATCATCAATTTCCACTGTAAGCTTATAAAGATAATCCATACAAATACCCATACCCTTCTACCCGTTACAAATCTCTGATCCCATTATTGCCCGATCAAAGAATTAAATTATTTCAGTTCCCCTTTTCCTCATTTTAACATCTTACACGATTGATCCGCAAGATGTATGCCTAAAAAGCATTGAACCAGTGGTTTAAGAAATAGAAACAGTAAAAGGGACAGCCTACGAACAGCTGTCCCTTTTGGAGAAGGTATTTTTGTTACTTATGGGGTGTAGCAAAAACTATATAATGTATTGGGGTTTACGATGATTAGTATAACAGCGGGGTCTGCTAAAGTGTGCATAAACTTACCATCTTTTCCAAAAAGTTTTTGTGCATTTTTGCTTTCCCATGAAAAACAGCTATCATTTTCCATAAAAAATCTGAAAATGATAGCCGTTTTTTGTGATTTCTATCAAATGCGTCCATAAACGCCTTATTTGTCGGATGAATCTGTCTCCGTCTCTGTCTGATCCTCGTGATCCTTCTCAAAGAGAGCCTCAAACTCTTCTCTGGTAATACGTTCCCGATCCATCAGAATCTCCGCTGATGCATGAAGCACATCCATATGCTCCTCAATAATAGCACGGGCTTTTTGATAACAGTCCTGAATAATGGCACGAACCTCTTTGTCAATGTCTCTTGCCGTTTCCTCACTGTATGTTCTGCTGGTATGGCCAAAATCGTTTCCAATAAACACTTCATCACTGTCGGCATAATTGATCATACCGATGGCATCAGAAAAACCATACTTCGTCACCATATCGCGGGCTGTCGCCGTCGCTGATTTGATATCCTGGGATGCTCCCGTGGTAATATCATCAAAGATCAAAGACTCTGCAATACGGCCACCGAGACTGACCATAATATCCTGCAGCATCTTTCCGCGGGTTGTAAAGGTCTCATCCTTATCCGGCAAAGGCATGGTATAACCTGCTGCCCCCTGTCCGGTCGGAATCACAGAAACAATATGCACCGGTCCCACATCCGGCAGAACATGGAACAAAATAGCATGACCTGACTCGTGGTATGCAGTGATCTTTTTGTCCTTCTCGGAAATGATCTTACTTTTCTTCTCTGTACCAATTCCCACTTTAATAAAGGATTTATCAATATCCGCCTGCGTAATGCATGGCCGGCCTTCTCTGGCACAGGCGATCGCAGACTCGTTCATAAGATTCTCCAGATCCGCTCCGGTAAATCCTACGGTTGTTCTTGCTACCTTTTCCAGATCCACGTCATCGCTTAACGGTTTGCCTTTGGAATGAACCTCAAGGATCTCCTCACGGCCTCTGACATCCGGTCTGCCGACTGCCACACGACGGTCAAATCGTCCCGGACGAAGGATCGCCGGATCCAGAATATCCACACGGTTGGTTGCAGCCATCACAATAATGCCTTCATTGACGCCGAAACCATCCATCTCTACCAGCATCTGGTTCAGCGTCTGCTCGCGCTCATCGTGGCCACCGCCCAGACCGGTACCTCTCTTACGGGCCACCGCATCAATCTCATCGATAAATACAATACATGGTGCATTTTTCTTTGCCTCCGCAAACATATCACGGACACGGGATGCACCGACACCTACAAACATCTCCACAAAATCCGAACCGGATAAACTAAAGAACGGAACGCCTGCTTCTCCGGCTACGGCCTTGGCAAGAAGTGTCTTACCGGTTCCCGGAGGTCCCACAAGGATGATACCCTTCGGAATACGGGCACCTCTCTCGGTATATTTGGCAGGGTCTGCCAGGAAATCCACGATCTCCTCCAGCTCCTCCTTCTCCTCCTTTAATCCTGCCACATCTTTAAAATGCTTGGCATTTGGATCGTCGGGATCAATCCTCTGGGCACGGCTCTTGCCAAAATTCATCATCTTGGCATTGCTGCCCCCCTGTCCTGCTGTCTGTGCAGACAGGAACGAGAATAAAAAGAAGATGGCAATGATCCCCAAAAGATAGGGAAGAAGTGTCGTAATGATCCAGGATGGCTTCTGCACATCCTTCATCACATACTGATCTGCCAGCTTGCTGTCCTTACTCCGGATCAGCTTCTCTACCTCTGTTACATCTGATACATAAAAGCTCTGCGCAGAGCCGTCTTTCTTGCGGACGTCTACCTCTCCGGTAGGCACCTCCTCATTGGGCAGGATTGCCACGGATGTGACATCTCCATCCTCCAGATCCTGAGTGAAATTGACAATATTGTATGTCTTTTGTCCACCCTGGTCCAAAGTACCCGAAACATAGACGGCAGCCGCAATAATCACCAGAATCAGCAGATAAAAGCCGATTCCTGTTCTCATCTGTTGCCTCATGAATGTCTCCTTACCTGATATTTATTTCAGAATGAAACAGGACTGCCTGCTTCATTTCCTGTGCAGCATTACTGCTCCCCTCCTGCGAGGTCCTGCATTCGCACACTATTCTTCAATAAACTCCAGTGTGCCTACAAATGGAAGATTTCTATACTTCTGTGCATAGTCCAGACCATAACCAACTACAAACTCATCCGGAATGGAAAATCCGGTATAATCTGCCTCCATCTCTACCTCTCTGCGGTCCGGTTTATTTAAAAGAGTGCAGATCTTAAAGCTCTCGGGCTTTCTCTCCAGAAGCATCGGCTTCAGCATAGAGAGGGTATAGCCTGTGTCGATAATATCCTCGATCAACAGACAGTCCACTCCCTGGATCGACTGCTCCAGATCCTTCTTGATCGTAATCTTACCTGAACTGGATGTGCTGTTTCCATAACTGGATACAGACATAAAATCAATCGTTACAGGCATCTTCAAGTGCTTTGCCAGCTCGCATGAAAAGAATACACTTCCCTTCAAAATACAGATCAGACGCAAGGGCTTCATCCCATATTCTTCGTTGATCTGGTCTGCCATCTCTTTAATCCTGTTTTCCACCTGCTCCTGGGAAAACATAACATGTACTATTTCTTTCATCTTTTTTCTCACTCTCAGTAATCATTTTTATACATAAAATTTCCTCTGTCCTGTCCGATACATAATATCCGGCACTGACTCTGTCAAGCTCCGGGATCCATACAACGTGACTTCCCTCTGCCAGTATCCATATCTTCCTGCGATCTTCTCTGGGAACATGCCTGTCGATCAGCAGACGATTCAGAGGTTTCTTCCGTGTCCCCTGTTCATCCAGCCACAGAAAATCACCTTCTTCAGGATGACGAAATTCAAGCATACCATTTATTTTAGCATAATCAAACCATTTCGTACAGTTATTTTTCGGTATTTTTCTTTCATTATCTTCAAATGCTTCAAAAAAATTCTTCCGCTGCAAAAAAAGCTTTATTTCTTTGCCTTCTGTGCCGCACAGCACAATACTTTTGGGTTCTTTCCCCGCAGAATCCCAGTACGGATAAGTATTGTCCTCTGTCCCGTTTCTGCCCGCTTCTGCCGTGTTTTCTGTTTCTGCCGCAGTTTTTCCTTGTTTTGCTTTATCCGGATGCTGTACCTTATTCGGATACTCTTTGCGGATCCAGAGGATATCGTAATCCCTGCCGGCCACCAGACCATAAGGCAGAGAAATCCGTTTGCCGCTCTCCCCTGCCGCCAGAGCAAGCAGCGCCTCCAGATGACGGCTGGTGATATCCTTCCGGTGCTCCGCCGCCTGTGTGATCATCCAATAAGCAAACTCTCTCTGCAGTGCTTTGGGAAGCATTTGAAGCTCCCTGACCCTTGCCCGAAGCTCTTTGCGCCCGGCAAATCCCTCTTCCGGGAAATCCACCACCAGCTCTGGAAGACGTTTCGCAAGCTCCTCCTCCAAAAACGCCTGTACCTCCTGCATCCGGACTGCAGTACGTGCCAGATGCTCCGACGCTCTGCGATTGACGCACTCCTCCAGCAGAGGCAGTATCTTCAGACGGATCTGATTACGGCTGCAATCTGCCTCCTGATTTGTGCTGTCCTCGCACCAGGACTGGGAGATCTGTCCCAATTCACGGACAATTTGATCGTGACATAAAAAGAGCAGTGGACGGATATATCTGCCATTCCGGGGGCACATTCCCCCCATTCCCCTCACACCACTGCCCCGCAGCATCTGAAACAGGACCGTTTCTGCCTGATCGTCCTGATGGTGAGCGATTGCCACCTTTTGGAAGCCATACTGCTCTGCTGTTTCTTCAATGCACCGATAGCGATATATTCTGGCCGCCTCTTCCAGAGAATATTTCTGTTCCTGTACCATTTTAGGGACATCTCCCCTGCATATGTGAATTCTGATGCCATTCTCCTCCGCAAAACTCTTACAAAACATCTCATCCCGTTCTGCTTCTTCTCCCCGGATCTGGTGATTCACATGGATCAGCTCCACCACAAAGTCCCATTCCTGGGACAACTCCAACAATGCCCGTGCCAGATATACCGAATCCGCTCCGCCGGAAAATGCCACCAGCACGCGATCGGACGGCTCCAGCAAATGGTTTTGTCTGCAAAAGTCCTTCACCTCATGGTATGATTCCAGTCTCATTGCGTAAGTTATCTCCTTTATGACAGCCGCAGCTGTCTGTTTTTGTAGGACGGCACGTATGAATTCTCTCTGGTTCTTTCCCAGACAGCAGCTACGACCACGCTCATATCATCATTTACTTTTCCTCCACTCTGAGCCACGGCCTCATCAACAATATATTCTGCAAGCTCCTGAGGATTGACAATTCTCTGCTCCTGAAGCAGACACTCCAGTTCCTCCTCCCGGCCTGCAAACGCATCTACAATGCCATCTGTCATCATTATAACATAATCTCCGGAATATATCTCCGTCTTCTCAAAATACGGTTCAGCCTCCTGATAGACCCCCACCGGAAGTGCCTGTCCCTCAATCCGTTCCACGCCTTTTCCCCTGCGGATCCATGTGGCAGCCGCCCCGTTTTTCATAAACTGGCAGCTTCCCTGATACAGGTCCAGTACCACCACATCTGCTGTAGCAAAGCTGGTCTGTACTGCCTCCGGCATATAAAGAGAATTGATCAGCTTCAAAGCAGAGATTTTGGAAAATCCGGCTTCTGTCATCTGTTCCAGCAGTTCGATCACCACCTGGCTTTCCCCAAATGCCCCCTTTCCGCTTCCCATACCGTCAGAGAGTGCCAGCAGCAGTTCCCCATTGGGCAGAGACAAACAGGAAAAATTGTCTCCGGAAACCTCCTCTCCTTCCTTCATCCGTCTTCCCACACCTGTCACTGCCAGATATGGCGTATCTTCTACAAAAACCATTTCTGTTTCCTTCTTCAGAATCACATTATGACTTTCTCTGGACGGCATAAACGACCGTCCAAAAAGATCCGACAAAACACCGGCAGTCTCCCTCGCCGTCACCAGCCTCCCCTTCCCTGTATGGGCCTTCATCCGGATTTCCAGCCGGTCCCGCTTGTCCCGGTAAATGATCAGATCCTCCACCTTTACCCTCATTCCCGCAAGCTCCCGTTTGATCACATTTTCCATCTCCTCCGGCACCTTTGCTGTCTGTCCTGCATCTCCCGCAAGTTCCCGGAAAAGATCTCCCACCTGTTCCATCTGTCCGGCCAGCACCCGTCTATTCTGGGCAAGCTGATTCTGAAAGCTCATCACGGTGCGCGCCATCCGAAGTCCCTGATTTGCCTCCATCAAAAACCAGTCCGGATGAATACATTCCTCCACGAACTCCGCCGGCATCTGATCAATGCGCAGCATTCCCTGCTCCTGCATCTCCATCAGATGCGAAACTACCTCCGGACGATTTACCGCCACCTGTCCCATACAATATTCCCGGTGACTGCATTTATCACAGACCTGCTCTGCCATCTCCTTCATCAGAAGCCTTACATCCCGGCGGTTTACTCCTGTTTTTTCTTCACTCTGCTTTTGCAGCACACGGGCAAGCTGCCGGAAGGAATCCGAAAAACCCTCCAGCTTATTTTTCATCTGCAGGCCTTCGGGATTTTCTCCTGACCCCTGTTCCCCATAAAGAGGAATTCGTATCCGTCGAAGCATCTTGTCCGGCACCGCCGCCAGGATCAGGCTGTCTATGACCAGCATTTTGATCATTCCCAGATCAAGCATATCACGGTTGAGACTGATCCCAATCCCAAATGCCCCCAGCAAATAAGCGGACAGGCTCCACATTTTCCCTTTATCCCGGAATAATGCCGTGATCATTCCCAACAGGCAGAGACTCCCCACAAAGCCTTCATCCTGTCCCATAAGAGACAAAATAATTCCTCCTACCGCCCCCGCCACAGCACCCACACCTATTCCATACTGATACCCCGCAAAAGGCACCAGCAAAAGCATCACAAGCACGGTCAGCGAAATATCGCGGATCATCACCTCCGGGATGCCATATAGCGCAAGCATTCCCATCAACACCAGACTAAGCAGCTGTTCCTGACTGATCTGCCGTCCTCTCCGGAAGTGGAACAAATACTGCTGTCCCTCCAGAAAAACTCTCGCCAATGCCACCACCAGTACCGGTTCCAATATCGTAAATAAAATATCCTTCCACTGATATGGCAAAATGGTATACTGAGTCACAGACAGGACAGCCAGCGTTGCCGCCATCAGTCCCGAAGACTGCCAGATACTCCATTTCATTCCCTGCCGTTCCATGAGATTTTTGGCAACAACAATCCCAAGCATACCGACACCGTAACGAAGAACCGCTTCCACCGGTAACGCGGAAAGCATCCCCAGTCCCACCGAAAATAGCAATGGCACAACTCCTCCGCCCTGGGCCAGTGCTCCCGCAAAAAAAGCTGCCCCGGCAGGATTTCGTTCCAGCAGGACCACACGCCCGATCAAAAAACCAAACAACAGCTGCACCAACATTTTTTTATGAATTTTTTTCATGACACATCCCCCTCTGTTTTCGTCAGTGCAACAAAGTATAGAAAAGAATTTTCAAATATTTTGTCAAAATCGGGAACCTGTCCAAAATATTTTCCTCGACAAAAATATGCAAAAAAAGAGCCTCACATTTCTGTGAAACTCTTTTTATTATTTGTCGTTTGGTTCAAAGATAATCTCATTAGGATATACAAGACCCAGCTTATCGCGGGCCACCTCTTCGGTATATTCCTTTGTCTTTGCATAGGATTCATAGTCCTTAATCTCAGCCTTCTGCTCATTCAGCTTTTTCTTTTCCTTCTTAAGCTCTGAAATCTGTGCTGAATACTTCGCCGACTCCGCCTTTAATGTGATCGTCTTATAAGTGAATGTTCCACACAGAACACAACACAACACAATCACACCGACAACCGTAAACGGACTCAGCTTCTTTTTACGTCTTCGTCGTGCCATATACTTCATCAACTCCCCTTGGACCAGCCACATTTCGTCCCCCAACGAAATACAACGGTCAATGCCTCTCAGACAGTCCATATCTAGTACAACCGATCAGTAACATATACCAGATATAGCGTCCAAATAAAATGTCAGTAAAACCTGTTCCGAATGCCCATTCCATCTAGCTTTTGCTATTTGGTCCAGTTATTTTACTATACAACATTTTGGCTAATTTCGCAACCCTAAATCCTATTTTTTTATTATATTTGCCCAATATCCGATGCAGTCCGGCACGGATGGGGATACTGATTCCCGCCTCATATAAAATCCCTCCGGCAAGCATTCCGACAATTCCATACCACCGGGGCACCCCGTCGATCATCCGGAAAAACAAAATAAATACCGGAATGCCAGACAAACTCCAGTACAGCAAGTCCTCCACCCACACCCATATTTTTCCATGAGGAAGGAACCACCGCCAGAGCCGCAGGATATCATATCCAAACATCAAAAACATTCCTGCGCACAATGTCGTGATCTGAAAATAAATCTGTTCCTGAATGATCTGTCTCACTGAAACATTCTCCCTAAAAATGATGTTGCTTTCTTCTCAGGATCATTCTTGTCGGAATACGCAAAGCTGTCGATCCTTCCATCTACATCAACTTCTCCCTTTTCCAGCGACAGACGGTTTACATGAAGTTCATCCCCCTTGATCAGAAGAATGCCCTGCTCCGTCTCCAGATATACCTCCTTCGCATCAAAGGAAAGGACATCCCGCACCCCGGACATCACTGCTGTGCGCCGCCCATTCAGATATACCTTATGTACCCCTCTGTTTTCATGTAAATTTCTATTGTCTTCCATTTTCCTGTCTCCATTTCTGTACCGCAAAACCCTTAAGAACAACTTAAACCGAAGGCAGCTTTCTAACTATGTCAAAAATAAAAACCGCCTGCATAACAAATATATATGCAGACGGTTCTGGGATTATGTTCCTGTCTTTTCTTTTTTGAAAATGTTCTCTTCCGACACACCCCTTAAAGAACGCGGTACAGTTCCTTCGCTTCATCCTTTTTATATGTTTCTTCGATACTGAGAACCTCAACCTTCACAACCTTATCCCCAAAGGTAATCTCAATAATATCTCCCACTTTTATGTTAAGGGATGCCTTTGCCACTTTCCCATTAACCTGAATCCTGCCGGCATCACACGCCTCATTGGCAACCGGTCTTCTCTTGATCAGTCTGGAAACCTTTAAGTATTTATCTAATCTCATAATAATTCCCCCTATAGCTTCTATCAATAAATATAAGATGTTTTATTTTTTAATTTAATAAACTGCTGTCAAAAAAAGGGTTGCCTGAACGGCAACCCAAAGCATATCCTGTTTCACAAAAATTACTCGTTTACAGCATCCTTTAAAGCCTTACCAGCCTTAAACTTAGGAGCGTTTGAAGCTGCGATCTTGATTGTCTCTTTTGTGAGTGGGTTTCTTCCCTCTCTAGCTGCTCTGTGCTGTACCTCGAATGTACCAAAGCCAACTAACTGAATCTTCTCGCCCTTCTTTAACTCTTCTGTAACAGTGTCGATAAATGCCTTTAATGCCTTCTCAGAATCCTTCTTAGAAAGCTCAGACTTCTCTGCGATAGCTGCAACCAATTCTGTCTTGTTCATGGATAAACTCCTCCTCAATAAAAATTTCCGTAAAAACTTACAAGTCTATTTATACCCTTATTACCCCTGTTTGTCAAGGATTTTCAGCAATTCTTTCGATTTTGTCCGCACTTTTTGACATTCTACGATTGTAGGGTTATAATCTCACATCAATCGGTGTATAAATGGTCTGTTTTCTACTGCTCCAGCTGTCTCCCCAGAAAACCTGCTGCCACATGAGCCAGCTTCCGTTCTGCATCACCAAGGCTTTCCTTCTGACTCCGGGTAAAGATCACCACTGCACCAACCGCATCTCCCTCGGAAATGATCGGGCAGATCACTTCCCATGCAAACGGTTCTGCCTCATCACTTATCTTGCGATACTCTTTGCTTTCTCCGGAAGCCACAGAAATTTCCCGTCCATCGATCATCTGCTGCATTTCCCGGCTGATGGCTTTGTCCATCAGCTCCTTACGTGCTCCTGCAGAAGCTGCGATCACCTGCTCTCTGTCCGTTACGACCACCTGATACCCTGTGGTCTGTGCCAACGAATCTGCATACTGCTGTGCAAAAATCCCCATATCCCCCATCAGAGAATATTTTTTTAGGATCACTTCCCCTTCCCTGTCCGTATATATCTCTAACGGATCTCCCACGCGGATCCGCAGAGTCCGCCGGATTTCCTTTGGTATGACCACCCGTCCCAGATCATCTATTCTTCGAACAATACCTGTCGCCTTCATATAAAAATTCCTCCTGCTTCTTACATACTTTCTATAATTGTGCTATATGGGTAGTATGCAAAAAACAGGAAAAATTATACACTGACTGAAATGCACCCATAATATTTCTATGCCTTCATAACTATATTTCGGATGTTTCGTTCTGGCAATGATTATTTTCGGATAAGCATCCCTGATCTGAAGAAGAGGCGATACCTCACGATCAAATATTTCCTTCTGATAAAGCTTGCCTACATAGACATCATAGCCCCGGCGAAGGAATTCTATACATACTATGTTTTCATAAACTCTGCCATAATCCATATTTCTGTTGCCAAGGCTAGACCGCAGTATATGCAAGAGGTCGGTTTCAAAATCAAAATCTTTTTTATTTTTTGAAACTCGTATTATTCATTTCTATAATCAGAAGCATGAATTATCATCAAATTTCACAAACCTTTCCCGGATTTCAAACACTTTTTTGATGTCCGATTGCCCTTTTGTACGGCCTGTGTTATACTGATATTTCACGGTATTGATACTATTTAAGCAAGCAAAACAAGGAGGATTAAGTAAAAAAATGAAATCACATAAAAAGAAACGAAGTTCTTTTTCCGGCAAGATCGGCTTTGTCCTGTCTGCCGCCGGAGCATCCGTTGGTCTCGGAAATATCTGGAGATTTCCATATCTTGCCGCCAAATACGGCGGAGGAATCTTCCTGCTGATCTATATTCTGCTGGCACTGACCTTCGGTTATACTATGATCATGGCGGAAACCTCTCTGGGGCGTATGACACATAAAAGTCCTGTAGGTGCTTTCCACAGCTTTGGCCGTTCCGGCTGGCTTTCTGCAGGTGGCTGGATCAATGCAGTCATTCCTCTTTTGATCGTCCCATATTATTCTGTGATCGGGGGCTGGGTCATCAAATATCTGCTGGAATACATCAAAGGAAACAGCAGAAAGCTGGCCACAGACAGCTACTTCTCCGGATTTATTTCCAACGGTACATCCACAGAGCTCTGCTTTGTCATATTTGCCCTGATCACCGTTGCCATTATTTATGCCGGCGTGAGAAACGGTATTGAACGTGTCTCCAAGTTTATGATGCCGATCCTTGTGGTTCTTTCTGTGATCATTACGATCTATTCTGTTACCAGACCGGGTGCATTAGAAGGTGTGAAATATTTTATTGTTCCAAATCTGAAGGATTTTTCCTGGATGACCGTAGTTGCTGCTATGGGACAGATGTTTTACTCCCTCTCCATTGCCATGGGTATTCTGGTGACCTTTGGATCTTATATGAAAAAGGATATTTCCATTGAGGACTCTACACAGAATGTCGAGGTATTTGATACCGCCATTGCGATCATGGCAGGTCTTATGATCATCCCGGCTGTCTTTGCATTTTCCGGCGGTGATTCTGCCACGCTGCAATCCGGTCCGGCACTGATGTTTATCACGATTCCAAAAATGTTTAACAGTATGGGCTTCGGAACGGCTGTGGGTATTTTATTTTTTACCCTTGTACTATTTGCAGCTCTCACAAGCTCCATTGCGCTGACCGAGAGCTGCGTTTCCACCTTTGAGGATGAGCTTGGCTGGAACCGTCAGAAATCCACCCTCCTTGCCGGTGCCATTATCCTGATCCTGGGAAGCCTTTCTTCTCTGGGATACGGTCCACTTGCCGGCATCAAGATCATCGGCATGCAGTTTCTGGATTTCTTTGATTTCCTGACGAACTCTGTGATGATGCCGATCGCCGCATTTGCCACTTGTCTGCTTGTTTCCAGAGTGATTGGTGTAGACAAGATTGAAGAAGAAGTGACACAGAGCGGTATGTCATTCCGACGCAAAAAGATCTTTGTCTTTATGATCAAATATCTCTGCCCGATCTTTGCGGCGATCATCTTGATCAGCTCGGTAGCAAATGCACTGGGGTGGATCTCCATTTAATTTTTATATTGCAGTTTGTTCAGTTCCTTTAAGATCATGACCGCACAGACCACGGCCGGCAGCAGAAAATTCACAAAGGTAAAAACTGATCTACAATATTATAAAGTCATCAATATTTTCTTTTTACGAGGTGATAAGGGATGAAGGAAACATTACAGATAACAGCGAAGGAAGCTGTAGAAAAACTGCTTTCCGGCAATAAACAATATATTGGCTCCAAATATGGGGTGGGAGATATTTCCAAAGAAAAAAGAAGGCTGACCTCTCTGCATGGTCAGTCCCCCTATGCGATCATTGTCACCTGCTCGGATTCCAGAGTCATTCCGGAACATATATTTTCTGCCGGAATCGGGGAGCTTTTTGTGATCCGTCTGGCAGGCAATGTGATCGATGACCACCAGCTTGGAAGCATCGAATATGCCGCCAGCCATCTGGGCTGCCGTCTGATCCTTGTGATGGGTCATACCCATTGCGGTGCTGTGGACGCAGCAATAAATGGTAATCCGGAAAACTACATTAAATTTATTACCGATGAGATCCGTCTTGCCATCGGAGACGAAACGGACGCCGCAAAAGCCTGTGAACTAAATGTTGCCCACAGCATCCGGATCATTGAGGACAGCCTGGAGATCCATCATATGGAAGAAGATACCGGACTCCGCGTCATGGGTGCCATTTATGATATTGAATCCGGCGAGGTACGGTTATTGTAATGGCAGATCTCCTTATCACATTACTAAAAGAGAGCCGGATGTCCCCGCCTGCCGAACGATTGTCTTTTGTCTACGGGATCAGGAATCAGCGTCCCATGCCGTCAAGCGTTTTATAGAAGGAGTAACTTATGAAAGAAAAATTGTTTAATATCATTCAGATCGGCGACCGGAGCAATCAAATCAGCCGTTTTTTTGATATCTTTATCACCGTAACGATCTTCGCCAATATCGTTGTCACTTTCATGGAAACCTTTCAGGAGCTGGCGTTTCTATCTACATGGTTTCGTGTCATAGAAGTGATTACCATCTCGATCTTCTGCGTGGAATATATTTTCCGTATCTGGACTGCCGGATATCTCTATCCGGAAATATCCCTCTGCCGTGCAAGACTTCATTTTCTGATCTCCTTCGACGGCATTATTGACTTACTGACCATTGTACCGGCATCTTTTCTGTCAGGCTTTGTAATCTTTCGTATGCTCCGTGTGGCGCGTATTTTTCATTTGTTCCGCCTCAATGCAAAATATGATTCCTTTAATGTGATCACAACGGTTCTCTATGAGAAAAAGAACCAGATCATTTCCTCTCTGTTTATTGTACTGGTTTTGATGCTCGCAAGCAGTCTTTGTATGTACAGCGTGGAGCACAACGCCCAGCCCGCGGTCTTTCAGAATGCCTTCAGCGGTCTCTGGTGGAGCATGTCCACTCTGCTCACCGTGGGATACGGTGACATTTACCCCATCACTCCACTGGGCAGGATCATGGCGATCGTGATCGCCTATCTTGGCGTGGGAGCCGTTGCGATCCCTACCGGTATCATCAGTGCCGGTTTCGTAGAGCAGTATCAACGAAAAAGCACGCTGTCCAATTTTCGCAATACAGATATTAAAGAAATTGCAGAAATATTTGTAGATAAGCAATATGCCGGAAAGACCATCGAAGAAATTGAAGATGACGATCAGGCAACCATTTACCTGATCCTGCGGGATGACCTGTCGATCCTTCCCCAGAAGGATACGGTCTTAAAGCTCAACGACATTATCGTGGTCAGAAGCACGGAAGAAACGTAAATTTCCGTTATCTCAGTTTTCTCAGATACACCTTCTGCTCCGGCGTGATCCGATAGCTTTCCACTGCCTTCTGAATGGTTTTGCGATGTAACCAGGGTGACAGCCTGCGCTCCTCCAGATAAGGGATCACTGTATCCCACTGCCTGGCAAGGGCCGTCGCCAGATACCACGCGATCATCATATTGACATAATATTCATCTGAGACTACTCCGGCCACCCATTCCGGATATTCCAGCCGGAAATCCTCATCCAGATACAATCTCATCAAAACGCCCATCCCATAACGGATCGTATAAGTCTCACCGGAGGCGATCCAGATCCGGATATGCCCCAGCAGCTCCTCTTTATGCTTGGCAAAACATTTCGGAAGCGGCAGATCACATGTAGCCCAATTATCAATATATGGCAGAAAGCTCTCGATCTGCTCCAGACATCTTTGAAAATCCTTCTCTTGGGCGAGCAACATCATATGAAGATTATTTTCCTCATAATAATCGTGCGGCAGCTCCGCCAAAAAGTCTTCTGCCTCCGGTTTTTTCCAAAACTCCTTTGCAAACTGGCGCAGCATGGGAGTCCGTATTCCAATGACACGTTCCTTATCAATATTTGGAATCAGTTTACTGTGAAAATCCCGGTATTTTGTATCCTGTAATTGAAATAATCGTTTCTGTAATGAAGTCATATCTCTTCTCCTAAAATGTACATTCTACACGATCGCCTTAGGCAGATACTGCCGCAGATGCTTCCACGCATTATCCGCTGCCACCGCAAATGCAAAGGTTACCAGAAAGATTCCAAGCGTATAAAGCGGAATCCCGATCCATCCCGGCACATCTAACGGTTCCATTTCTTCCTTCACAATGTCCAGAAAAATAATATGTGACAGATAAATAGTAAAGGAATGTCTCGAAATCTTCTGCATTAACGCCTTCTGTGCTTCCGTAAAACGAATCACTCCATGCTCTATGATCCCGCCAAAAACTCCCAGTGAACATATGGCGATCAGAGGATTCCGATACTGGAAAAAGATTTCTTCATGACTGCCGGACACCCATGTTCCCCAGCATGTCAACCCGATATTTATCATCCCTGCCGCAAAAGCAATGCCAAAACAGATCTTACTTCCCAGACGATAATCCCTTGAAAAATATCGTATAATATATCCCATCACAAAATAACCAAGATAACTGGAATTGCCTACCATTGGAACGGTATATGTAAACTCCATATCCGCCAGTGCCAGCACATAATATAATGTCAGAAAAAAGATCCAGAGCATGACAAAATATTCCATCAGGCGACGGTTCATTTTTTTAAATAATAGCTGGAAAAACGGGAGTGCAATATACATTCCAAGGATTGCATACAAAAACCATAAATGCTTTTTGACCGGTTCCTCAAAAAGAGTCGCAAAATCATACCGGTCATCCCAGAATATGATGTTCCAGATATAATACACTACACTCCAGAACACAAGAACCAAAAGAGTATGGATCACCCGGTGTATACTTTTGCGAATACTGACATTTTCCTCCAGCAAAAGGTATCCGCTGATCATAAAAAAGACAGGAACCGCAACACGACTGAAGCAGTTGGTAAAAAGCGAAAATAAATATGTCCCATAGGAAACCTCTCCATATGCCCTGCTGTACACATTGGACACATGGATACATACCACTAAGATACAGGAAATGACCCGCAATAATTCGATATTATAATTCCTCTCGCGGCTCACCACGAACATCTCCTCTCATCTGAAATAAAATACAAAAATGAAGACCTTTCTTTCTGCTACAGCAGTTGATATTTTTCGTCTCCACACCGGGAGATTTTCGTACTATAGAACTCCCGAAGGGCACGGATCAGATAAGACGTGTCCCTAACTCCCGCCGTCTCATAAGGGGAATGCATTGCAAGCTGGGCCAGACCGATGTCCACCATATTGATGGATACCTGATGACTTGCAATATTGCCAAGAGTAGAACCTCCCGGCACATCTGAACGATTCACATAGCTTTGCACCGGCACATCTGCTCTCCGGCAGATTTCCTGAAATACAGCGGCAGAAACTGCATCTGTGGTGTACCTCTGATTGGCATTATACTTGATCACAATGCCCTCATTCATATATGGACGGTTCGTTGGATCTGCCTTGTCCAGATGGTTCGGATGTGCGGCATGTGCGTTGTCCGCAGAGATCATAAAGCTCTCGGAAAGCATCATCCGGAAATCCTCTGCATCCTTTCCGAGGCAATCTGCGATCCGGGCCAGTGTATCCTTTAAGAAGCCAGAAGCTGCCCCCTGCTTTGTAGCGCTTCCTACCTCCTCATTATCAAACACGCTGCATACGCTGATGCTGTCCCTGTGACCGCCTTCCACTAAAGCCCGGATCGAAGCATAGGCACACTGTACATCATCCAGATGCGGGCTGGATATATACTCTCCATGAGCTCCCCAGATCGTCCCCGGCATCCGATTATACAAAAACAGATCCGTTGAAATCAGATCCTTTTCTTCCACTCCTGCCTGCTCTGCTGCCATTGCCAGAAAGGTTCCCTCCGCCTTTTCATCTCCCCAGATCGGGATCATATCCTTCTGGGCGTTGTAAGTATATCCATCATTTAAGCTGCGGTCCATATGGATCGCCAGATTGGGAAGCATCACAAGATCCCGGTCAAAATTGATCGTTCTTGTTTCAAGGCCCTGATCTGTCCGCACCATCACCCTGCCGGCGATCGAAAGAGGTCTGTCAAACCATGGCGCACAAAGCATGCCTCCATACTTTTCTACGTTCAGTTCAATATAGTGGCCTGCCACCTTCATTTCCGGATGTTCCTTAATCTTAAAGCTCGGAGAATCACTGTGGCTTGCGGCAATCTGGAAATTCCCGGCAGCTCCCTCCGGAATCCGAAAACCGATCAAAGAGGAGCCATTTCTCATTACATAGTAATCCCTGCCCGCCTGCAGCTCCCATCTTTCATTTTCATACAAGCGTTCAAATCCGCTTTCTTCCAATATCTGTGCCAGCCCCTCAGCCACATGATAACAGCTTGGGTGCGCCTGAATAAAATCCATCATTGTCTGAGATATTTTCTGATCCATATCCTGCATATCCGTTCCTCCGTCGTTTTCTGATTAAGATCAAAACAGATCATCCTGCATCCGGTAATGCTCCATCAGATCCATAGCCGCCCGCAGGCTTCCCGCCTGGTTAAATCCCTTCGGATAGGCAACACCATCGTCCATAGCTTTCTTTAAGGTTTCCTCAAAACAGGCTTTTCCATACCTCTGGATAAATATGGCCGAAACCTTGGCAATATATTCCGTCTGTATATTGTAATAGCCCTTGCTGCATGCCGGCAGATCAAAACACTGGTAGCATCCCTCCAGCCCCCGTTGTTTGGAGCAGACCACATTCTCACACTGCCCATCCGGAAATAGGGTACCGAAGGAACAGCAGGCATAATCACTCCGGCATCCGCCACACCACTGACTCTGCAGGCAGTAGGTACAATGCTGTCCACATCTTGCGATCGGATCTGTTCCCGCCTTGGCACGCTGTACCAGATATTCCTTCATCTGGCGGCACCGTTCGATCCTTGCCCCCTTCGGATCATCCCCTTCCTGGTCATCATACGAATAGCGGTGAAGCATTTCGCAGCAGAAATCCTTACATTCTCCACAAAAGTCCACTTTCTTTTTGCGGGCACAGGCCGCCAGCTCACATGGTCCGTAAAAAGGATTGCCGCCGGTTGCAACACATCCCCCGCAATGAAACTCTTCCCGATATTCACATTCCTCGCAGCTAAGACCGCAGTAAGAATCCATTCCTTTGTACATTCCAAACACCCTTACTTTCTCTCATAGTTATATCAAATTTATCACATTCTACGCCTCTGCGTCAATATGGCATAAAATATCTGCGCACAAAAACAGACCGGCATATAAAACATACCGGTCTGTCCGTGATCCGCAAGCAACTGCAGCTGTTCTGATCTGCGATTCCTGCTGCATGCTTTCGTAAAGGTCATCTGATTGTTAGAAGCTGTGGCCTCCGCCCCCTCCGGAGCTTCCGCCTCCTCCACTGCTTCTGCCTCCGCCTCCTCCGCCGGAACTGGAAGAGCTTCGCGGACTGTATGTTTTCGTATTTCTTACAAACTGTACATTCAACTGATTGATCCGCTGGGTTGCCGCAATCGATGCCAGCAGCTCCGCCTCGGACGGACTCTTGGCTCTGGAGAATAATTTCACCAGCAGATAATTGATCAAAACAGCCAGAGCTGCTGCCAGAAAGATATTACTCGCATACTTCATAGGCTGGGCAATCTTTCTGCCCTCCAGCAGAGTAACCTCCGCGTTATAAACTTCTTTTGCACAGCGGTAATAGTCGCGATCGGACGCATATTTGTAAACCTTATCGGTAATGGTATTGGCATAGGCATTAGTAATGGTCTTATAGATCACACCATTACTGTAAATATAAATTTTACGCTGCGCCATGTCGATCAAAAAGAGTGTGCCGCTTTCCTCTGCTCTGCTCTGTTTCCACAGATATTTGTCATACAGATCATGTGCCAGTGCCGAAGTAGACCGATACTCGATATCTGTCGTAAAAAATCCCGCCGATCCGTATTGGGTCAGCCCCTTCATCTCCTTCGCCAGTGCATGCAGCTGACTGTCCTCCAGCAGAGAAGCATCATCATGGATCTCAACCTTATACCCTGTCGTTTCATCGGTATAAACCGTTCCATCCGGCCGTTCTAATATATCCTCTGCCATTACAGGTGAGAACACAGGCAACAGACAAAATACCGCCAGCAGACCCACACAAAAGAGCCTTGAGGCATTCCGGAATAACGATGTCTTATTATGCACGGTCATCACCTCCCTTATAATGAAACTGTGGCAATGGCCGGGTTGCAAACAGGTTATAACACCGGATCAGATCCACAAGCGCAATCAACATGGTGATCAGCAGGATACCAGCACAGCTGTAATAATATATATCACTGACCGGATTGATCAATGCCACTGCAACGGAAAGGATCGTCGGTAACAAAATCCATGTCAGCCCCATCCCTCGTCCTTTTCTTGCCTCAATATCATCCATCCGGAACCACGCTCTGAACCAGAATATAATGATCGCCACCGCAGAAAGTCCCACGGTAATTCTCGTAAAATACTGCTCCAATACACCACCTGTAAGCAGTCCTCCTACGACAAGAAATACCATAAGAACGATATCAACGATCCGTATCACCAAGCGGTTATCTTCCAGCTCCACAACACTGCTGTTTCCTGTCGTAACTACCGCCTTTACACCATCTTTTTTCTTTTCTGCCTCTACAGTGGCCGCAAGCTGTGCATCCGATTTCGGCGGAAGCTCTTCTCCTCCCGGTGCCTTTTTGTGGCTTTCCCGCTGTTTCCGCCTCTTTACTGCAATGGCTCCCTTATCGTCCTCCTTGCCCTCCTTTACCGCAATATCATCAATCTGCTCATAATAGATAAAGGACAACACTGCGGCGATCAGTGCAACGATTCCCAGAAGAATTCCCGGTATCACAGTAAAAAAACGGTTTAGCAGCAGGAAGATCGGGATCGTCAGAATCGCAGACGTTCCTAAGTACTTGGGTACATCCACCGGAAGATCAGCAACTACTTTTCCTGTCTGACCGTTTACTGTAGCGTATGCCACACGATCGTTATTTTTGTATGCCATAAACCACACCGGAAACATAGCACCGTTTACCTGATCCACCTTCGAATGAAGTTTTCTCTCAAGCGTCCTTCCCCGTTCCTCAAGAGAATACTTCCGCAGATTTGGATACTGCTCAATAAATTTCTCTGTTTCTCCCAGCGCAAATTCCTCTGCCTCCTGTACGTAAAGAGAGGTATCCACATCCGCACTGTCCGCATAAAAACCACTGAGATACGCCGGTGTAAACTCCTTCATCGCTTTTGTGTCAAAGGGTGCAAGGCATCCACTGATGTTATCGGAAAAGGAAGAGGATGCGTCATATGCAATGCCATTATAATCTGCTTCCAGGTTCATATCCAGATTATAATGACTGGTGATTATGTAATCTCCTTTGCGCATCTCCGTTGTTCCGCTCAACTGTATATCAGGGCCACCCTGCTGCACATCATAGATCCAGTACGGCATATAAATTCCCCGGAACTCATTGATATGCTTCTCACTTTTCAACTCCTTCGGGGCAAATACTGCCTTTCCCATCATTTTCATATAGGCTTTCTTGCACTGCTCCTTCGTCTGACCAAACGGAATGATATACTTTGGTCTGTGTTCCTTCTGCAGGCGGCTCTCCAGCACCGCTGACGAACCACAGAAGGTACAAAAACCTGCTGCAGTATTGTCCGTACTGTAAATTTCTCCGCCACACTGCGGACATCGGAATACGGTTACTTCGTATTCTTCCTGCTCCTGCGCTCCGTTTTTGTCTGACACTTCATAGGGATCAAACTTGGAATCACAGCTGGCACATGCCATCATTTTCGATGGAATATCATATCGCAGATTTCCACCACAATTGGGACATTCGTACATACCTTACCTCCTTTTAATGAATTTCCTGATACTCCTTCATTGCGATCTGCTTTTAACCCGTGCATCATTTAATTCGTACATATACAATGCTGAGTTTGGAATTTTTCGGACTTGGAACTGCATCAATCTCCAGAAAATCAAAGCTCCGGATCAGCTTACCAAGTTTGGAATAACCATAGTTTCTCGGATCAAAGCCCGGAATTCTTTTGGATAACTGGATTCCGATCTCAGACTGGTTGATCCATCCATCCTCATCTGACTTCAGATCAATGATATTAGCAATCTCATCCCCGAGCTCCTCCTTCGTCAGGAAGCTCTCTTCGGAACGGTCATCATAAAAATCATAGAAGCTGTCATCATAAGAATAAACCGGTACAGCTTCCTTTTTGGATTCCTTCTTTTGTTTCTTGCCGGACTGGCTGTTGCCGCCTCCTGCCGGCTTCTTTTTCTGTTGTTTTTTATTTTCATCCTCTGCCTTATATAACAGGTCCAGATACTTGAAGGTCTCACAGGCGGATACCAGAGAGATCGGTGTCTTTTTTTCTCCCATGCCGATCACCAGCATTCCGGCCTCCCTGAGACGATTGGCAAGCTTTGTAAAATCACTGTCCGACGTTACCAGACAAAAGCCCGTAACATTGCCGGTATACAAAATGTCCATGGCATCAATGATCATTGCTGAATCCGATGCATTTTTGTTTTTGGTATAGTTGATCTGAAAGATTGGTGTTAATGCGTATTTACGCAGCTCATCCTTCCATGCCGAAGCACTCCCCTCCGAAAAATCAGCATATACTCTTTTATACGTGGGCGTACCAAATTCTATGACTTCATCTAATATCAACTTGATGTATTTGCGGGAAATATTCTCCCCATCGATCAGTACTGCGATCTTATCCTGTTTCTGCATCCTTTATATTCCTTTCATTTTTTTCTTTTTGAACATTTCCTGATCTGCTCTGCTGAATACCTTATCATACTCCTCATCTCCCTCATCGGACCTCGCCACACCATATACGATCTCTACAGGAATGTCCGGTGATTCCTCCAGGGTTTTGTCTTTCATATGCTCCTCAAACTGCTGCAACAGCTCATCAAGCTTCATATAATCGCTTCCCTTGAGAACGGCAATAAACTCATCTCCGCTAATCCGAAAGATCGGACTATGGGAAAACTCTTTGCAGATTCCACGGCAGGCAGCCATCACTACGGCATCTCCATAGTTTCTTCCGTGATTCTTGTTCACCTTTGCAAGCCCCAGTACTGAGAATACCACAACCGCATATGGTTTCTTTTCATGCTCTTCCGCAAGGGATTTAATATATTCGAAATAATACATTTTATTTTTTACACCGGTAAGACCATCCCGGTACACAAGACCATTGATCTCCTTCACATAGGACTTCAGATTCTGTGCCATCTGCTGTATACTGTCTGTCAAAGTCTTTACTTCATCATTGGTATTACATTCAATATTAACATCCATATTACCATCCGCAATCTCTCTGGCTGCATGATCCAGCTCCTTTAAAGGTTGTACTATTTTTTTCGTCATATAGGTTGTAAAGATCAAATAACCTGCCAGAATGCCGCCGGTTACCAGCAAAATTGCGATCAGCAGATGATTTCTCGGCCGGTTTGTCTCCGCAACCGGAGCCAGAAGCACATATTTCATTCCATTGTTTAATGTCTGATATGTCATATGGGATTTTGCTCCCTGATAGGAAAAAGGAAGAAGCTTTCCTTTATTGGAATCTGCCTGTTTCAGGGTATTGTAAAAATGATCTGAGATATCAATGGTGCGGATCGTGCACTCATCATCCCCCGGTCTTCTGAAATAGACGAGACGCTGCTCCAGATCCACAAGATTGCCCCGTCCATTCTCATAGATGGCTCCCTCCTGTGCCAGATCCACCAGATAAGAAAAATCAACATCAATGCCCATAACACCTACCAGAATATCCCCCTTATAAAACGGAATGCCATAGGATATCATTTCCACGCCAACGGTCTCATTATAATAAGTACGTGTCCATGTCGGCTTTCCTGCTTTTGCAGGCTGATAATACCAGCATATCTTATCCTCATCTTTTTCTGTATATTTTGACAGATCCGTGACAGAAGTCTCCTGCAGTGTTCCCTTCAATCCGTTGCGCGACCAGAAAAATCCTGTCTTTGGATCTATCAGCTCCGGATCATAATGAAAGTATACCCCCAATGTGCCATCCGTGTGACCGGCAACATTCTCTGCCAGAGCACTTACCTTGTCCGTATACTTTTCGAGAAACTCATCATCCTGCAGCTCCTTCACCGAAGGCAGACGGCTTTGGGCGTAATTATAGATGATCGTGGCAGACTGCTTAATGGTGTCCAGTTGATTATCCATCCGCAGAGTCTGCTCCTCACATACGGTATTAAGTGTCGTTTTCAGATTTTCTTTCCACTCATATCCCGCATACATCAGACATGTGCCGCCAAGCAATAGCGACATTGTCAATAGACCTGATATCATCAGGACTGTAAATTTTGTTTGAATTGATTTCATACTTTCTCCATTCTTTCGTGCTTAACCTTCTTTTATATCCAGTATATCACAAATTCGTAACCGCAAGATAATATCTCTATAAAACCCGGTTTAATTCCTCCGTACCTTCCAGTACAAACCTTCCTTTCTGAATTAACACAATCTCTCTGCCATCTCTGCAGTGAACAATAATATCTCCCAATTCATGATATGGGATCGTCACATCTGTATGACAGTTAAAATACGCTTTAGACGGCTCTGTATGACGCATTGCAGAAAAACGATTTTCTTTTGCCATCATCTGTTTGCCATCCGGATTATATGTCACAAGCTCCTCCTCATGAGAAAAACAGGTATCACCAAAGGCAAAATGAGGTCCCGTCTTTTCTGCGATCAGAATCGGCAAAAGATGGGATATACCATACTTCTGCCCCATAGCATATGCCGTGGTGTTTGTACCAATGGCAAACTCTCCCATTGGGAGCGTCGGATGCTGGAATAACAGATTTTCCTCAATATATGCTTTATTTTCCTGTTCTGTCCCAAAATTGGTACAGATATAATCAGTTACCGTACCATCCTTGATCTCCAGCGTTAAATTTTCATATTTCAGTTCATTCAGATATACTTCTGTCACATGAAGGGTTCCGTGGGTGCCCTCCAGCTTCGGGGAAGTAAACACCTCTCCCAGCGGAATATTTACATCTGCCAGACAGTTTTCAAAGTCCGTCTGATGCTCCGGATCCTCCAGCGGATGAAGTGCTATCGTCAGGCTGGTACGATTATCACCACGGCCTGTCACCGTCACATACTCTCCCTGATCCAGGGCATCGATCAATTTCTGCTGGATCACACCATACTGTGTACTGTCCAGTGTATTGACCCGCACTGTTTCATCAAATATCTCTCCATAATCCCTGCCAATCTCCGGAACCGGATAAGCAATGATCGTAAAACTGACCTGATCCCCCGGAATAAACTCATTGGACAAAAGAGAGGCTGCCGACTGGTATTCTAACTTCTGCTTTCTCTGCTTCTCCGTGTAAGCTGCCGCCTGCTTTTTGGCCACAGGAACAAACGGATCCTCTCCAAACACCTCGATCACGGCGGGACCCGCAAATGCCGCTGCCAGCTCCCGGCACTCCTCATAAGCGCATCTCTGCTGTGCCAGCTTCCGGTCTGCCAGAGCTTTACCAAAGATCAATGCCTCATCAAAACGGTGGTCGTAATCATATTGCGGATTGGCTCCTCCTGAGCTATATCCTACCTTGATGCCCCTGCCATTACGATAGATCAGATTCCCCACTGCCCGGTACATCGTCGTCTCCAGTCCCATCCGGCGAAACTGTCTGACTGCCGCACGGATCATCCGTTCAAAACCCAGACGATACCGGATATTTACAGTTTTTTTGCAGGACAGATCGATCCGGTAAAGTGCAAATCCATTCCGATATCCTTCCGTATATGTGGATGCCATCTCCTCAATCCGGGCTTCCTCCATCTCCCCCAGATGACGCGCCGTTCCAATCTCATTGTCACCAATATATTCTCCAAAATAATACAAATATCTCAGATCATCCAGATCCGCCGTCTCAATCAACGATCTGGCAAAGCAATGCTCCGGATCCAGCATCATCTCTGTCCGGTCCGCAATAGTCATATCTGCATAATCGGATACATAATAATAAATCGCATTACGAACCTCATGGGGTTCACAGTTCTCAGCCTCCATCAGATCGTATATTTCAATAAAAAGCTCCAGTCCGGTGACCAGAAAAAAAAGTCTTTTTTCAAAAACATATACCAAAATTTCCCGCAACTCCCCATATAAGGCACAGAGATATCTGCCAAACTCGTTTCCCAGCTTTTCTGCCGCATACGCAGGGTTCGCATAACTTGTATCATAATTCTCCGGAAGAATATCCTGATACAATTCCCGGTTCCGCTGCTGCAGCTCTTCCAACGACAGCTCGTAAAAGCTCCCTGTATCAACTGCTTCATATGTGTCCATCATTTGTACCAGATAAGAGGACACCTTTGCAAAATAATCCCTCATCTGCTCCGGGACAACATACCCGCCTCCGTTTGTCTCCCATTTAATCCCCCGTACACGTTCTGCCGCCAGTTCATATCTCTCATGATAACGACTTTTTTCTTCCTCTGCTTTCGGATAAATGATGTTCATATGACTCCTCACTTTATTATGTCTTCATTTGGTGTCTGTGAGCTACATGATCTCCATGATTTTCAGATCCTTTTCTTTTCGCAGATCAATAGCTTCTCCATCCACCATAACAACAGGTCTGGATAATGCATGTGCATTTACATAGATCAGCTTTCCTGTCCTGCCATCGGAAAGCTTTATCTTTTCACTAAGATAAGACTCAGCAATTCTGCGTAAAAATATCAATATATAACGGCTATCATATTTTTGAAAGCCTTCCTCCTCAAAAATCTGTATCACATCAAACGGACATGTCGGTCCACGGTATACCCGCGGAGATGTCATGGCATCATATACGTCCACAATTGAGACGATCTTGGCATACTCATCAATATGATGATCCACCAGTCCCAGAGGATATCCGCTGCCATCATTTCTTTCATGATGCTGAAGTGCCGTATAACGGATATGATAATCCAGCTTATTTTCTGTCAGAATTGCAAATCCATACTCCGTATGCTTTTTAATGATCTGATATTCCTCTTCACTGAGTCTCGCCGGCTTCTGAATGATTTCCAGAGGCACTCTGGTCTTCCCTATATCGTGAAGGATTCCCGCCACTGTCAAAATCTTTTTTTCTTCCTCATCAAATCCCAGCCAGTCTGCAAACACATTGCACAAAAGTCCCACATTCATGGAATGCGCATATGTACTATCATCATAATGTCTTAGATTCTGCACCATATCAAACGCATTGATGGAGTTGCCCGTATCCTTCAGCAGCATAACCACCTGCCTATATAATGCCTCGCAATCAATCTTTTGATTCTTCTCAATGACACAACTGAGCATATTTTGAAATCTCAGAATCTCAGTATCATAATTCTCCTGAAATTTCTGAAACTCCGGACTATTCTGAATCCGTTCGGAATAAGATGACCGATGATAAGAATTAGCCTCCTGGACACTTAAAACCTCCTCCTCGATCATAAACTGTGGTATTTCGAAACGATGCAGCTTTGTGATGGTTCTTTCATCTAACACCGTTCCTTTCTTTACAACGATCTGGTTGGCAAAGTTATACACGTCCTGTCCCAGGATCATCCCCGGACAAAGTCTCGCCTTATCCATCATCTGCATCTCATTTCACCACCTTTTTAAAAATAAACCCGCTTTACCGGAATATTTCGTCCGGTATTGCGGGCACCGTTTCCATCATCAATCCTTGTCAACGACTTCCATGTAGAAGCTGGAGTAATCTTTTCTCTGCTCCTTTGTCGCCGCGATCGCTGTCCGCGGATGCTGATTCAAATGACCTGTGATCATGTAAGGAATATCATATCCCCATATCGCCCCCTGTTCTTCCAGTGGAACCATATATTTCTCAACAAACTGCAGTACAGGGAAGAGCTGATATTTCGGATTCTTCAAAAAACCAAGGAGAAGCTCCATGGCACAATTACCGGCACCCCTTCCCATCCCCTTCATGGTAGCATCCAGATAAGAAACGCCATTAGTCAATGCCTCGATGGTATTGGCAAAGGCAAGCTGCTGGTTGTTATGCGCATGCATTCCTATGTACTTGCCATACTTCTCACCAATCTCCAGATACTGCTCGCTGATATTGCGGATCTGCTCCGGGAACAGAGAACCATAGCTGTCTACAATATAAATGCCATCGACCGGACTCTTTCCAAGCATATCCAGTGCACCCAGAATATCAGACTCCTTGGCATTGGAGATCGCCATAATGTTACATGTGGTCTCATATCCCTTGCGGTGTGCATCCTCGATCATGTCGATCGCTGCCGGCATGGTATTAACATAAGTGGCTACACGCACCAGATCAACCGGGCTCTCATCCTTTGGATGGATATCCTGTTTATAATTACATCTTCCCACATCTGCCATAATGGAAATCTTCAGATCGGTATCGTTGTCCCCGACAATGGCACGAATGTCATCATCATCACAAAATTTCCATTTGCCAAACTTGTCCACATCAAACATGTCCTTGTCTGCTCTATAACCAAACTCCATATAATCTACTCCGGCCTTCACATTGACCTTATACAGAGCCTTAATAAACTCATCTGAAAAATAAAAATCATTTACCAGTCCACCATCTCGAATTGTTGCATCCAGAACCTTAATGTCCGGACGAAAAGATAATAAATCTCCTTTTTGTGCCATAACTTCTTTCCTCCGTTTTGAATTCTTTGTTTCCACGATATATTATACATAATATTGGCATCTTTTACAATCCCTTTAACTTGATGGGAATTAAAAAGTTTATTTTGTCTATACACGAAAAAGAAAAATGCTGTGGTTATCCGGCATTTGCCAGACAACCACAGCATTTTGTATGAATCACTCCATCCGATCCGGTGTATCCACACCCCACGGAATGACATTTGACCTGTTAATGTGCCAGAATGATCTTCTTCGGACACTTCTCAGCACACTTACCACAACCGGTACATTTGCTCTGATCAATATGTGCCACATTGTTCTCTACTGTCACAGCACCGGACTCACATTGTCTTGCGCAGAGTCCGCAGCCAATACATCCTGTGTCACAGACTGCCATAACCTTCGGTCCCTTGTCCTGATTAGAACATGCCACTCCGTAGGAAGCGTCGTACGGAACCATCTCGATCAGATGATTTGGACACTCCTCGGCACATTTACCGCAAGCTACACATTTCTCTTTATCAACCACAGCAACACCATTTACTACATGGATCGCATCGAACTGACACGCTGCCACACAGGAGCCAAATCCCATACAGCCAAAGGAGCATGCCTTGTCGCCGCGTCCTGGAATCGCTGCGGCTCTCTTACAGTCAGAGATACCGTAATAATTTGCCTTGAGCCCTGCTTTATCGCAGGTACCGTTACATTTTACAAAGGCTACCATTTTTACTGCCTCACCGGCATCGACACCCATAACGGCTCCGATCTTCTCAGCGACTGCTGCGCCGCCCACCGGGCAGGCATTTACCGGAGCTTCTCCTGCTGCGATCGCCTTTGCAAGGGCATCACAGCCTGCATAACCACAGCCACCACAGTTATTGCCCGGAAGGAACTCCCGGACCTCGATCTCCTTCTCGTCTACCGGCACTGCCAGCTTAATTCCCGCAAATCCCAGAAGAAGACCAATCAGAATACCGATAACTCCAACTAAAATCGCTGCATGTATAATACCAGTTACCATTTCGTCTCCTCCTTTCTATACCAGACCTGCGAAACCGCAGAATGCAATCGCCATCAGACTTGCTGTAACAAGAACGATCGGTGTACCCTGAAATGACTTCGGCACATCATTATGCTCATTGCGCTCACGGATGCTTGCCATGATCGTGATAGCAACCAGGAATCCAAGAGCGGTAAACAGACCTCTTACCACACTGTAAAGGAAACCGATTCCAAAGCTCTCACCGGCATAATCTGTAACATTGTTTAATGCAACACCAAGCACAGCACAGTTGGTAGTGATCAGTGGAAGATACACACCAAGGGATGCATGAAGTGCCGGCATAAATTTCTTGAGAACCATCTCAATAAACTGAACCAGTGCTGCAATGATCAGGATAAATGCGATCGTCTCCAGATATGCAAGACCGGTTGGCTCTAATATAAAATAATAAATCGGATATGTTATTGCTGATGCAATCGTAATTACAAATGTAACAGCGGCTCCCATGCCCACGGCTGTCTCCACCTTTTTGGATACGCCGAGAAATGGACAGATACCAAGGAACTGGCTTAATACGACGTTGCTGACCAGCATTGATGATATTATGATCACAAATAATTCGCCCACTGCCATCAATCCTCCTTCCCGTCAGAAGCGGCTTCTTTCGCTTTGGCCTCAGCCTCCGCTTTTGCCTTTGCTTCTTTTGCGGCCTTCGCTTTTGCCGCGGCCTCTGCTTTTGCCTTTGCAGCAGCTGCTTTCTCTGCCGCTCTCTCAGCTTCCACAAGTCCTTTGTTTGCAACACTGCAGTTTCCTACACAGGATGCGCAATTGCCGCCACAGGCGATATTGCTGTCTGCATTGTCCACATTGGTAGCAGATGGCATTTTCAGCTTGTTCTGGATCGCTGTCAGGAAGGACAGCACCAGAAATGCGCCCGGAGCCAATACAAAGAATGTAATGTGATAATCATCCGGAATAAACTGATGACCGAAAATAGCACCGGCACCGAGAATCTCACGGCAGATACCGATACAGGTCAGACCAAAGGTAAATCCAAGTCCCATACCAAGACCATCAAATGCGGACGGAAGTACCGGGTTCTTGGATGCATATGCCTCTGCACGGCCAAGGATGATACAGTTTACAACGATCAGTGGGATATAAACTCCCAATGCTTTATTTAATGATGGCAGATACGCCTGCAGCAAAAGCTGTATCAGTGTAACAAAGGTTGCTACAATAACGATAAATGCAGGGATTCTTACCTTATCCGGAATCACCTTTCTAAGCAGAGAGATGAATACATTGGACAGGATCAGTACTGCCGTTGTGGTCAGACCCATGCCAAGACCATTGATAGCAGATGACGTAACCGCCAGGGTCGGACACATACCGAGCATCATCACGAAGGTAGGATTCTCGGTGATAATGCCGTTCTTTAAACGTTCCGTACAAGAATTCATAATCCATTCCTCCTATTCTGATAATGATGCGATAAAGTCTAATGCACCGTTGACTGCTCTTGTGACAGCACGGCTGGTAATGGTAGCACCACTGATAGCATTGACGGTACCGTTATCGGTGCTGCCGGAACCATCCTTTACTACGGAAAGTCCGCTGTCACCCTTTGCCATACCTACATACTGCTCATTCCATGATGTGGAACTGTTCTGTCCCAGACCGGGTGTTTCATTGGAGCAGTCTGTCACACGGATACCTACGATATTGCCATCCTTGTCTACACCAAGTGCCAGAGTAACTGCGCCGCCATAACCTTTACCGGAGCAGGTTACTACATAACCGGCATCGGCACCGTCCTTCTGAGCCTTCATAACCTCAGAGATCTCCACGTCGCTCAGGGTCTCTCCCATCGCGTCTGCCTTTACCTCGCCGTTTGCCAGCTTCTCATTATACTTTGCAAGTGCATCATCAATGCCCTTGTCATCTACAAAATCTGCACCTTCAAAAACAGCTGCATATGCCTCTGCCTTTGTCTTCTCATTCTGCTGCTCGATCGGCTTCTTCGTCACGTTATAAACGCCGCCCAGAAGAATTCCCGCGATCAGTGTGATCAGTGTCAGTGCAATGGTATCATGGATCAGAGTATTTTCTGATTTCTTTTTTTCTTCTTTATTTGCCATCCTTGATGCCCTCCTTTCCAAACGGAACAGGAATTGTCACCTTCTCGATCAATGGCACCATCAGGTTACTGATAATGATCGCATAGGATACACCTTCTGCAGATGCTCCGAAGATACGGAAGATACCGGTCAGAACACCTAACAGAATACCAAACACGATCTGTCCCTTCGGTGTGATCGGGCTGGTTACATAATCGGTCGCCATAAAGAATGCACCGAGCATCAGTCCGCCACCACAGAACTCTGCTGCCAGATACATCAGGTTGAAACCGTGTCCGCCAAAGATCAGATAAAATACAGCGAAGGTTGCCAGATAGCATACCGGAATACGCCAGCTGATCACCTTACGGATCAGAAGATATGCTGCACCGATCAGAAGACAGAGTGCAGAGGTCTCACCAATGGTGCCGCCTGTAGTTCCCAGAAACATTTTTAATACCTGGGCCCAGTCCAGATTCATAGAGCCATCCTTGATCATTGCCAGAGGAGTTGCTCCACTGATGGCATCTAACTGCTTGCCTGACAAGTATTTGAGTCCTACTGCCTTATCATAGGCAAAGGAGGTCATCTGTCCTGCGAAGGAGATCATCAGGAAACATCTTGCACCAAGTGCAGGGTTCATAAAGTTCTGTCCCAGTCCGCCAAAAAGCTGCTTGACGATGATAATGGCAAATACACTACCAATGATCGCCATCCAGATTGGGAACTTGGAACTTAAGTTTAATGCCAGGAAAAGTCCTGTCAGAGCGGCACTTCCATCACTGACTGTCAGAGGAAGTCCCATTGCCTTCTGCCATATGTACTCGGAAAGAACACATGACGCCATACATACCACGATCAGTACCAGAGCACGGATACCGAAATTGAAAATTCCGAACAGAGCCGCCGGTGCCAGAGCAAGAAGCACATCATACATGATGGATTTTGTAGAGGTCTTGCTTCGAACATGTGGTGATGATGAAATATTCAATAAATTACTCACGATGCTACACCTCCTATTTCTTTCTTCTCTGGGCTGCCACATACTGGCGTGCCTGCTTAAAGGTCTGTGTCAGAGGACGTTTTGCCGGACATACAAAGGTACAGCTTCCACACTCATAACACTCCATACCGTTTAACTTCACAAAAGTATCGTAATCATTATGCATTGCTGCCTGTGCCATCATCTGTGGCATCAAGTTGCCCGGACATGCCTCCACACATCGTCCGCAACGGATACATGGGGTTGGCTCATATTCTGCCACCTCATCCTTTGTCAATGCCAGAATAGACGATGATGTCTTGGTGACAGGAACATTCAGATCAAAGAATGCAAATCCCATCATCGGACCACCGGAAATGATCTTGACCGGCTCTGTCTTAAAGCCGTCTCCCTCCGGAACAAGATCTGCGTGATTGCAGCCTAAGCGCACCTCCACATTGACCGGTGTATTGAATGCATCACCTGTCAGTGTGAGAACACCCTGGATCAGAGGTGTCTGCCTGCATACGGCGCGGTAGATCGCAATGACCGTCGAAACATTGTCTACGATACATCCGGCATCTGCCGGCAACTTCGCTGAATAGATCTTGCGGCCTGTCGCTGCATAGATCAGTGTACGCTCACCACCCTGAGGATACTTCGTCTTTAACGGCAGTACCTCCATACGATCCTCATTCTTTACAGCCTCCTGCATCTTGGCAATAGCATCCGGCTTATTGTCCTCGATACAGATGACACCCTTTGCATTATCGAAAAGCTTCAGCATAACCTTCAGACCACCTACGATCTGGTCTGTATACTCAAGCATCTGACGATAATCGGATGTCAGATACGGCTCACACTCTGCACCATTTACCAGAATGTAATCAATCTTATCCGGCTCCTTTGGTGCAAGCTTTACATTGGTCGGGAATCCCGCACCACCCATACCAACGACACCCGCCTCCTTGACAATGTCACGGATCTCGTCTTTGGACAGCTTCGTATAATCCCGTTCCTCTCCAAGCCCTTCAATTCCTTTGTACTCCTCGTCGTTCTCAATAACGACACATGTTGCTTTGGAACCATTTAGAAGCATTCTCGGCTCTACCGCCTTAACAGTTCCTGAAACTGAACTGCAGATATTGGCAGAAATAAAGCCACTGGCTTCGCCAATCTTTTGTCCAACCAGTACCTTGTCGCCCTTCTCCACAATAGGAGTCGCAGGCGCACCGATGTGCTGTGCCATAGGAAATACATATTCTCCCGGCAGATTTACCTGTTTGATCGGCAGATCTTTAGACAGCTCTTTTCCCTCGTAAGGATGTACACCCCCACGAAATGTTGCGTTACTCATTCCGGTTCCCCTTTCTTTGATTT
>ERZ772870.390-NODE-390-length-48299-cov-29.580010_pt1 | contig 48299 bp, 46 predicted proteins | sample MGYA00511376_ERZ772870 | MGnify/ENA primary metagenome ERZ772870 (study PRJEB29015, sample SAMEA2737719) | human gut metagenome | biome: human gut; feature: human-associated habitat; material: faeces | place: China | collected 2012 ... | reverse complement strand
GACGAATCAGGTAGTTGCCGTGGTTGTACAGGTTCTTGGAACGATGACAGAATTCGCGCAGCATGGCGTAGAACGGTGAAGAAGGTTTAAGCCGGTGGTGTTCCACTCGTTTCATCATCCTCTATCGCCTCCTTGATCTTCCGCATTCTTCTGCGGCTGGAATACAGCTTCATGGAGTAGCAATGCAGCAGGTTCACGATTTCTTCAAAGATTTCCTGCGAGTCAAGTTTTTCGGACCCGACTTCGCTCATGACGACAATCTCACAGTTGTACTTCTGGAACAGATAGTAAAATAAGTCATAGCCGACGCGTGAAAGCCTGTCTTTATAGGTCACGACCACACGCTCGACGCGCCCGGCAAGGACATCGTCCAACAGGTCAAAAAAGCCCTTCCGCTTCTCGAAGCTGATACCACTGGCGATATCCGAGAATACGCCGTTGATGGTGTAGCCGTTTGCAAAGCAGAACTGCTTGAGCAACTGAATCTGGTTCTTGAGGTCAGGTTTCTGCTTGGGCGTAGCGACGCGGGCATAGATGTAAGTCTTACGCTTCACATCCTTGTTGAGGAACTTGTAGACATCTTCTTCATTGTAGTCATAGTGGCCATTGGGCATAACGTGGACACGAATAATCCCTGTCTTGACGTATTTCGTGAGCGTTGGCCTAGAAACCTGCAAGACACGAAGAACATCTTTAGCAAACATATGGAAATTACCTCCCCTCTATAGATAGTTATAACATATTTTAATATAATCATCTATAGATTTGGTGTGGTTGATTTTATATCTTTACTATATCCTTTCCCCTTTATTCGTACGCCAGAGGCATGGCGTCTTGCTCAGTGATTTACCTCACGTTTATTGCATAAAACAACAGGATATTTTTCTTTAGCATCGGATTAAATTTGCCGATTTATGAAAGAAAAACATCCTGTTGACGGAAAATACTTCTTAATTGTGTATATCTTGTGCAGTCATTTGTACAGCTCAGTGCTTCGTCCAGCCGAAGCTCTCGAACTGTGGGGTGTAATGGATGCGCTCGACGAAGTCGCGGTTCGTCTTCTCGGTGTGGAAGATTGGCACGCGCTCGAGGGCGTAGATGTTGCTCTTGCGGCTGACGCCGCCGTACTTGATGGTGAAAGCGGCCTTGTAGCCGGCCTCGCGCACGAGCTGGGCGATGTGGAGGTTGTAGGCGCCCGTCGGATAGGCCATGTACTTGACCTCGTGGCCGAGCTCGGCCTCAGCCTTCTTCTTCGACTCGACGAGCTCAGCGCGCAACTGGTCGTTCGTCAGGTCGGTCATCGACTTGTGGTCAACGGTGTGCGAGGCGACGGTCATGCCGTTCTTCTCCATCTCGCGGCACTCGTCCCAGGTCAGATAGCCCTTGCGTGTGCCGAGGAAGCTCGTGACGACAAAGACCGTGCCCTTGAGGCCGTACTTCCTGAGGATCGGGTAGGCGTTGTCGTAGTTGTCCTGATAGCCGTCGTCGAAGGTGATCAGCACGGGCTTATCGGGCAGCGTCCCCGTGCCCTCGATGGCATCGTAGAGCTCGTCGGGCGTGATGGCGTGGTAGCCATGCTCCTTGAGGTAGCGCATCTGCCAGTCGAAGTCGGCCGGCGCGACGGCGAGCGACAGGAATTCGTCGCTGACCTTGTGGTAGTTGAGCACGAGGATCTGCGGGCTGTCTTCGCCCGTGTCGGGCTTCGGCTGCTGCACCTCACTCGCTGCCTGCGTGCCATCGGTCCCCCCTGCCATCTCAGCCTCGTGCACCGCCGGCCGCAGCAATGTCACCGCCGCCAGACAGATCACCGCTGCCACCACTATAAGTCCCAGCAAACGCCATGAACGCTTCATCAAATCTTCCTCCTGCATGTGTTCCGTGTTACTCGACTCTATGATACCACACAATCTGGAAAAAAGCGGAAAAGTTTTTGGCTATCTAGTGCATTTCTCGAAAATGTGGTATAATCCTCTTGATGGAAATATACCCCATCCACGTATATGTGATGAAACTCACAGCGATTTTATGTTACCCATAGGAGGTTTTTTCATTATGGCAATCACGAAAGACATGAGCATCCTCGAAGTCGTCCAGAAGTACCCGGACACGGTTGACGTATTCGTCAACGCTGGCATGGGCTGCCTCGGCTGCGCTGCTGCACACTTTGAGAACATCGAGCAGGGCGCGATGGCACACGGCATCGACGTCGACCAGCTCGTCAAGGACCTCAACACGGTCGTCGGCGCATAAGACAAGCCAATAAAAAAGAGCTGCACCAGATGGTGCAGCTTTTTTATTGCATTTTTTCAGGCTCAGAGATCTTTGAGCAGTTCCTGGACCTTCTCGAGGTAGTCGGCGCGCGTGAAGTTGTAGACTTCGCCGGTCTTGCGGACTTTGACTTCGATGATGTCCTCATCGACGGCCTTCGGGCCAATCGTCACGCGGACCGGGTAGCCGATGAGGTCGCAGTCCTTGAACTTGACGCCGGCGCGCTCCTTGCGGTCGTCGAGCAGGACGTCGAGGCCGGCCTTGCGGCACTCGTCGTAGATGCCCTCGGCGTACGTCAGCTGCTCTTCCTTCTTGGCGTTGACGGCGACGACGACGACTTCAAACGGCGCAATGGCACGCGGCCAGACAATGCCCTGGTCGTCGTTGTTCTGCTCGATGGCGGCAGCCATCGTGCGGCCGACGCCGATGCCGTAGCAGCCCATGACGAGCGGCTGCTCTTTGCCGTTCTCATCGAGGAACGTCGCGCCCATGGCCTTGCTGTACTTCGTGCCGAGCGTGAAAACCTGGCCGGCCTCGATGCCGCGCGTCATCTTGAGCGGTGCGCCGCAGTGCGGACACGGGTCGCCCTCTTTGACCATGCGCAGGTCGGTGACGATGATGGCATCCTTGTCGAAGTCGCGCTGCGGGTTGACGTTCTTGTAGTGGACGTCGACTTCATTGGCACCCGTGACGGCGTTGTGCATGTTCATGACGGTCGCATCGACGAGCACGTGCGTGCCCTTCTTGATGCCGATGGGGCCCATGAAGCCCGGGCAGCCGCCGGCGGCGCGGATGGCCTCTTCGTCGGCCATGCGCAGGTCGAGTGCGCCCTCGATCTGGTTGATGACTTTGACCTCGTTGACGTCGTGGTCACCGCGGATGAAGGCGAGCACGAGCTCGTCCTTGTCCGTCTGGTAGGCGACGGCCTTGATGGTCTTGTCGGCCGGCACCTTGAGGAAGTCGCAGAGGGCTTCGATGGTGTTCGTGCCCGGCGTGCTGACCTTCTCGAGCGGCAGCTCGTCCTCAGCCGGAGCTTCGACTGGCTTGAGTTCGGCCTTCTCGTCGCTTGCAGCGTAGTCGCACTTCGTGCAGACGGCGATGTTCGACTCGCCAGCATCGGCGAGGACGGTGAACTCATGGGAATGGCCGCCGCCGATGGCGCCGTTGTCGGCCTCGACCGGACGGAACTCGAGGCCCATGCGCGTGAAGATGTTCGTGTAAGCGTCGTACATCTTCTTGTAGGACTCGTTCATGCCCTCGACGTCCTTATCGAAGGAGTAGAGGTCCTTCATGATGAACTCGCGGCTGCGCATGAGGCCGAAGCGTGGGCGGCGCTCATCGCGGAACTTGTCCTGGATCTGGTAGAGCATCAGCGGCAGCTGCTTATAGGAGCGGACTTCATCACGCACGAGCGCCGTGATCATCTCTTCATGCGTCGGTCCGAGGCAGAAGTCGCGGCCATGGCGGTCCTTGATGCGCATCATCTCGTCGCCGTAGGCGCCCCAGCGGCCGCTCTCCTGCCAGAACTCTGCCGGCTGCAGGATCGGCATCATGATCTCCTGGCCGCCGGCGGCGTCCATCTCCTCGCGGATGATCTGCTCGATCTTGCGGATCGTGCGCCATGCGAGCGGCAGGAAGGTGTACATGCCGCCGGCCGTCTTGCGGATCATGCCGGCGCGGTACATGAGCTGATGGCTGGCAATCTCCGCCTCAGCTGGCGTATTTCTAAGGGTTGGTGCATAAAGGTTACTTGCTCGCATGTTTGCGTTCCTCCAATATCTGGTCTATTTCCTGGAATAATTCGTTCACGAGGTCGGCTTCGGGCACTTTGCGGACGATCTCGCCCTTGCGGAAGATCAGTCCTTCGCCGTTGCCGCCGGCGATGCCGACGTCGGCGCCGCGCGCCTCGCCCGGGCCGTTGACGACGCAGCCCATGACGGCCACCTCGATGGGCTCCTCGATGACCTTGAGCTTCTCCTCAACCTGTGCGGCGATGGCCGGCAGGTCGATGCTCGTGCGGCCGCAGGTCGGGCAGGCGACGAGCGTCGGACCGTACTCCTTGAGGCCGAGCGACTTCAAGATCTCATTGGCGACGCGGACCTCGACGACGGGGTCGCCCGTCAGCGAGATGCGGAAGGTGTCGCCGATGCCCTCGGCGAGCAGTGCGCCGATGCCGACGGCCGACTTGATGATGCCCGTGTTGACCGTGCCGGCCTCGGTGATGCCGAGGTGCAGCGGGTAGTCGACCGTCTGGCTCATGAGCCGGTAGGCCGCAATCGTCAGCGGCACGTCGTGCGCCTTGAGGGAGATCTTCATGTCGTGGAAGTCGAGCGCCTCGAGAATGCGCACGTGCTCCATGGCCGACTCGACGAGGGCCTCCGGCGTGACGCCGCCGTACTTCTTGAGGATCTTCTTGTCGAGAGAGCCGGCGTTGACGCCGATGCGGATTGGGATGCCGGCCTCCTTGGCCGCCTTGACGACAGCCTTGACCTTCTCCTCGCCACCGATGTTGCCCGGGTTGAGGCGCAGGGCGTGGATGCCCTGATGGATGGCCTCGAGCGCGAGCTTGTAGTCAAAGTGAATGTCCGCGACGAGCGGCACCGTGACCTGGCGCAGGATATTGCCGAGGTTCTTCGCGGCCTCCATGTCGGGCACGGCGAGACGCACGATGTCGCAGCCCGCTGCCTGCAGGGCGCGGATCTGGGCGACGGTCGCCTCGGTGTCCGTCGTCTTCGTATTCGTCATCGACTGCACGGAGATGGGCGCCCCGCCGCCGATGGCGACCTTGCCGATGTGGATCTGGCGCGTCGGACGGCGCTTCTTTAAATCGTACAAATCGTACACTTCCTTTCGGATGAGTCGGATGAATTGTTTAAGAGAGTCAGCCGCCAAAAATGACGCGGACGATGTCGTTCTTCGTCGCGAGCAGCATCAAGAGGAGCAGCAGGATGATGCCGACGTTCTGCGTGTAGCGCAGAGCCGTTGGGCTCAGTGGCTTGCCGCGCACGGCCTCGACGCAGAGCGTCAGGAAGTGGCCGCCGTCGAGCGCCGGTATCGGGAAGAGGTTGACGATGCCGAGGTTGAGGCTCAGGAACGCCGCGAAGTTCAGCAGCGGCACGAAGCCCATCTGGGCGACCTCCCCCGCCATCTGCGCGACGCCGATGGGCCCTGCAAGCTCCGCGCCCGACAGCTCGAGGATGATCTTGTAGAGCGCGTCGACCATCATGTAGAGGATGGCCCCCGTCTTCTGCACGGCGAGCTGTGCCGACTCGACGAAGCCCGGGTAGCGCGTGTTGACCGAGCCCATGACGCCGACCATCGCGCGCTGCGTGCTCGAGTCATACGTCGGCGTGACCGTCGCCGTGAATGTCTCGCCGCCGCGCTCGACCGTCAGATTGACGGGCTCACCCGCGCTGTCCTTGACGCCGCCCACAAAGTCGGACCACGTCGCAATCGGCGTGCCATCGATGGCCAGCACGCGGTCGCCGTCCTTGAGGCCCGCCTCTGCCGCCGGCTTGCCCGCGAGCACCGTGCCGAGGACCGGCTCAGGGCTCGGCGTGCTGACGCCGGCAAAGAAGAAGATGCCGAAGAACAGGAACAGCGGCAGGATGAAATTCATGATGGAGCCCGCGAGGATCACGATCATGCGCGAGCTCACGGGTTTCTCACAGTAGCCGCGGCTGCCCGCGTCGTTCTGCTCGGGGTCCATGCCGGCGATGTCGTTGAAGCCGCCGAGCGGGATTGCGCGGATGGAGTACACCGTCTCGCCGCGCTGGAAGCTCACGAGCTTCGGGCCAAAGCCGATGGCGAACTCGTCGACGCGCATGCCCGTCATCTTCGCCGTGGCGAAGTGACCGAGCTCATGGACGAGGACGAGCAGGCCGAAGACGAATACGGCGGCTGCTATTGTCAATACCATTGCTTCACCATCCTATCGTTATTATCGATCTGATACTTATCATCGCATTGCTCACTTCTCGCTCACTTCTCAAGGAGCAAAGCGGCATAGGAGCGCGCCCAAGCATCTTCCTCGAAGAGCTCCTCGAGCGTCGGCTCGAGGATGCACGCGCGCTTCATCATCGTCTGCTCGATGATGTCGTAGATGTCGAGGAAGTGGATGGCGCCCTTGAGGAAGGCGCCGACGGCGACCTCGTTGGCCGCGTTGAAGATGCAGGGCATCGAGCCGCCCATCTTGCCGGCCTCGTAGGCGAAGCGCAGTCCCTTGAACGTGTCGGTGTCCGGCTTCTCGAAGGTCAGGTCCTTGAGCTTCCAGAAGTCGAGGCGCTCGAAGTCGGACGATTGGCGCGTCGGATACGTCAGCGCGTACTGGATTGGCAGCTTCATGTCGGGGCAGCCGAGCTGCGCGATGACAGAGCCGTCGCAGAACTGGACCATCGAGTGGATGATGCTCTGCGGGTGGACGACGACCTGGATCTGGTCATAGTCGACACCGTAGAGCCACTTCGCCTCGATGACCTCGAGTCCTTTGTTGACGAGCGAGGCCGAGTCGACCGTGATCTTCTGCCCCATATTCCACGTCGGATGCGCGAGGACCTGCGCCTTCGTCGCGCCGATGAGCGCCTCGCGCTTCTTGCCGCGGAACGGGCCGCCCGAACAGGTCAAGAGCAGCTTCTCGATCGTCTCACGCTTCTCGCCCTGCAAGCACTGGAAAAAGGCACAATGCTCACTGTCGACGGGCAGAATGGAGACGCCCTGCTCCTTTGCGCGGCGCATGACAATCTCGCCGGCGACGACGAGCGTCTCTTTGTTGGCGAGCGCGATGTTCTTCTTGGCGTCGAGCGCCTTCATCGTCGGCTCGAGGCCGGCAAAGCCCATCATCGAGGTCACGACCGTGTCGACCGCAGGATAGGCCGCCGCATCGATGAACGCCTGACGGCCGCCGGCGAGCTGCGTCTTGCCCGTGTAGCGCGACTTGAGGCGCGCGTAGGCCGCCTCGTCGGAGAGCACGGCGAGCTCCGGCTCGAACTCGCGGATCTGCTGTTCGAGCAGTTCATCGCTCGAATTGGCAGCGAGCACGGAGATATGGAAGAGCTCGCGGTGGCCGCGCACGACGTCGAGCGTCTGCGTGCCGATGGAGCCCGTGGAGCCTAATATGGCAATGTTCTTCATGTTCTGCCCTCCCTTATTTCAGGCCGAGGCCCGAGATCAGCACAAAGTAGTAGACGAGCGGTGCCGTGAAGAGCACGCTGTCAAAGCGGTCCCAGACGCCGCCGTGGCCCGGGATGATGTTGCCGGAGTCCTTGATGCCCGTGTAGCGCTTCGCGACGGACTCGACGAGGTCGCCGAGCGTTGCGAGAAGCGAGATGCAGAAGCCGAGGCCGGCCATCTCGGCGACGGGCAGCGAGAAGAAGACGCCGAGGCCGGCGACGGCTGCCGTCGTGCCGACGACGGAGCCGAGGAAGCCCTCGACGGTCTTGTTCGGGCTGATCGTCGGGCAGAGCTTGTGGCTGCCGATGGCCGAGCCCACGAAGTAGGCAAAGGTGTCGCTGGCCCAGGTGCCGATGAACATGACCCAGATCATCGCACAGCCGAACTCGAAAGAACCGAGCGAGGTCGCGAGCGTCGTCTCAGGATAGAGACCGCGCAGCATGACCATGTGCGCGAAGGGCAGGCCGAGGTAGAGGATGCCGGCGACCGAGGTGCAGGCATCGACGAAGGAGACGCGGCCGTGCAAGAGGACGCTCTCCAAGAGCACGATGAGCACGATGCCCGTCGTGACGGCCATCGACTCGTCGGCATTGCCGAGCCACGCGCAGCCCCAGAGCAGGAAGAGCCCGAGGATGCCCGTCAGGAAGGTGAGATTGCTGCCCTTGCGGTGAAAGGCACGCGCGTATTCAAACCAGGCCAGTATCGAGAGCACGAGGGCAAAGCCCGCGAACAGGGCCCCACCCGTCTGGATGACAAAGGCAGCCAGCGCGATGCCGACCACTCCTGTGATGATTCTTGTAAGCAACGAAAACGCTCCTATCTACTATCTTATTTGTTGGTGAGACCACCGAAGCGGCGGTCGCGTCCGGCGAAGTCGACCATCGCGTCGACGAAGCAGGCCGGCGTGAAGTCGGGCCAGTTGACATCCGTGAAGTAGAACTCCGCATAGGCCGACTGCCAGAGCAGGAAGTTCGAGAGGCGCTGGTCGCCGCTCGTGCGGATGACGAGGTCGACAGGCGGGTCGCCCGCCGTATCGAGCTCTTGCTCGATGGCCTCTGCATCGATGTCCTCGGGCGCGATCTTGCCCTCGGCTGCCTGACGCGCGAGCGACTGCGCAGCGCGGATGAGCTCGTCCTGCCCGCCGTAGTTGGCCGCAACATTGAAGCGGATGCCCGTATTGTCCTTCATGAGCGCCTCCGCCTCGCGCATCTGGCGCTGCAGGCCCTCAGGCATGCCCTCCATGCGGCCGATGAAGCGGATGCGCACATTGTAGTCGTTCATCTCCTCGAGCTCTTTGAGCAGGTACTCCGAAAAGAGCTTCATGAGGAACTCGACTTCCGGGCGCGGGCGCTTCCAGTTCTCCGTCGAGAAGGCGTAGACCGTCAGGGCCTCGATGCGCAGGTCGATGGCCGTCTTGAGGACGTTCTTGAGTGTCTTGACGCCCGCCTTGTGGCCCGCCGTGCGGATGAGGCCCTTGCCCTGCGCCCAGCGTCCGTTGCCGTCCATGATGACGGCGACGTGGCGCGGCAGACGCTGCCAGTTGATTCTATCGTAGAGCGGATTCATGCCCTCAGGCGCTTTCTCTTCGCCGGAAGAGCGTCCTCCGCCAAATATCTTTTTCCACATACTATATCCCCATCCTGAGATTCTTGTGTGCAGAATAACGAAAAGCCCCTCTCACATAGAGAAGAGGGGCCGCTCGTCATCCATCAGGGAGCTTCGATTGCGGATACCGGGCAGCCGGCAGCGCAAGCACCGCACTCAACGCACTTGTCTGCGTCGATCTCGTAGTGCTCTGCACCCTCGCTGATTGCCTCAACCGGGCACGTAGCAGCGCAGGAACCGCAGGAAATGCAGTCGTCATTGATCTTATAAGCCATTCATCTCGCCTCCTTTCCAAGCTTCCTCTGCTTTGCTGCAAGAGTCAGCATGATCGTGCCGTCCGCCCGCTCACGCACGCGGACGACGTAGAGACAGGTGTTGTCTGTCTTGAAAAAATCACGCGTTGGGCGTGTAATTTCCGTTTGCCATGAGCGGCCGGCCTCGCGAAGCAGCGCTTCAGCCTCGGCGAGGGGCCGTGCCAGGATGTCAGGTGCCTTAGAGTCCATCGGAGCCATATCAGACTTCCATGACCTCTTTCTCCTTGACCTCTTTGGCTGCATCGGCGAGTTTGACGTACTTGTCGACAAGCTTCTGCATCGATTCCTGGCCGCGCTTCGATTCATCCTCGGTGATCTCCTTGCCCTTCTCGAGCTTCTTGATGTCCTCGTTGCCGTCGCGGCGGATATTGCGCAGGGCGACCTTAGCCTCCTCCGTCTTCTTGTTGACCGTCTTGACGAGCTCCTGGCGGCGCTCCTGCGTCAGAGCCGGGATGGAGAGGCGGATGGCCGTGCCGTCCGAGTTCGGGCTGAGGCCGAGGTCCGACTTCATGATCGCGACTTCGATGTCGTGCAGGATGGATTTCTCCCACGGCTGGATCATGATCATGCGCGGCTCCGGCACCGTGACCTTCGCAATCTGGTTCACAGGCGTCGGTGCGCCGTAGTAGTTGACCATGACTTTATCGAGCAGGGACGGCGTAGCGCGGCCTGCACGCAGTGAGGCAAACTCGTGCTTGAGGGCCTCGATGCTCTTTTTCATGCGTTCCTCATGGGACGCGAGAATGTCTTTTACCATTATTCCTCTCCTCCTACCGTCGTGCCGATCTCCTCGCCGAGTGCTGCACGGAAGATGTTCTCGTGATCATCGATGTTGAAGACGAGAAGCGGGATCTTGTTGTCCATGCAGAGGCTCGTGGCCGTCGTGTCCATGACATGCAGGCCCCGGTTGAGGATCTCGATGTACGTCAGCGAATCGAATTTCTTCGCATTGGCATTCTTGTTCGGATCGCTGTCATAGATGCCATCCGTGCCCTTCTTGGCCATGAGGATGACATCGGCTTCGATCTCAGCAGCGCGCAGAGCAGCCGTCGTGTCCGTCGAGAAGTACGGATTGCCCGTGCCGGCGCCGAAGATGACGACGCGGCCCTTCTCCATGTGACGGATGGCCTTGCGGCGGATGTACGGCTCCGCGACCTGGCGCATCTCGATGGCGGTCTGTACACGCGTGTCCACATCGAGCTTCTCGAGTGCATCCTGCAGGGCGAGTGCATTCATGACCGTGGCCATCATGCCCATGTAGTCCGCCGTCGCGCGGTCCATGCCCTTGGCCGAGCCAGCGAGCCCGCGCCAGATGTTGCCGCCACCGACGACGATGGCGACATCGACGCCGTGCTCGCGGATCTTCTTGATCTGCTTCGCGATGTCCTCGACGACAGCCGGATTGATGCCGAAGCCCTGATCGCCGGCAAGCGATTCACCACTGAGCTTCAGGACAATGCGTTTATATTTTGCTGGTTCCAAAATATTACCCTCCATCTAAATGTCACTGCATCTTTCTTTACTATTATAACCTCTAAAAAAAGAGAACACAATCCATTATGTGTTCTCTTTCCATTCCGTTTTTACGGTTTTGCAGGCGATTATTTCATCTGAGCAGCGACTTCAGCAGCGAAGTTCTCCTGCTTCTTCTCGATGCCTTCGCCGAGCTGGTAGCGCGTGAATGCCGTTACCTTGACGTCGCCGAGGATGTCCTTGACCGTCTTGTCGGAATCCTTGACGAAGATCTGCTCGTTGAGGCAGACTTCCTTGTAGAACTTGTTGATGCGGCCTTCGACCATGCGCTCAACGATCTTCTCCGGCTTGCCCTCTTCGAGAGCCTGCTTGCGGAGGACTTCCTTCTCGTGCTCGAGAGCTGCTGCATCGACACCGCTGCGGTCGATGGCTGCCGGAGCTGCTGCAGCGATCTGCATGGCAACGTCCTTGCCGAGCTCTTCATCGCCGCCCGTCATGTCGACGAGGACACCGATCTTGCCGCCCATGTGGATGTAGCTGGCAACGCGGCCTTCCGTCTCATAGCGGACGAAACGGCGCAGGGAGATCTTCTCGCCGATCGTAGCCGTTGCTTCCGTTACGAGAGCAGCGACCGTCTTGCCGTCGATTTCGCTTGCGTTGAGGGCATCGAGGTCAGCCGGGTTCGTAGCAGCGATGTGCTTTGCGATCTTCTCTTCGAGGGAACGGAACTGCTCGTTGCCAGCAGCGAAGTCCGTCTCGCAGTTGACTTCGACGAGGACGCCGACTTTGGCATCGTCGCTGATGTAAGCTGCGACAGCACCCTCTGCAGCGATGCGGCCAGCCTTCTTCTCAGCCTTCGAGATGCCCTTCTCACGGAGCCAGTCGATTGCCTTTTCCTTGTCGCCGTCCGTAGCCGTCAGGGCCTTCTTGCAGTCCATCATGCCTGCGCCCGTCGTCTCGCGCAGCTCTTTTACCATTGCAGCCGTAATCTTTGCCATTGGTTCTTTCCTCCTAATAAAAGAGAGGGGTAAGGGATAACTCCCTTACCCCTCTCGGTCTTCTTATCGAATCTGGATTGCTTATTCAGCAGCCGGTGCTTCTGCAGCTTCTGCTTCGCTATCCTCACCCTGACGACCCTCGAGGACTGCATCAGCCATGCGGCCCGTGAGGAGCTTGACAGCGCGGATTGCGTCATCGTTGCCCGGGATGACATAGTCGATCTCGTCCGGATCGCAGTTCGTATCGACGATAGCAACGATAGGGATGTTGAGCTTGCGAGCCTCTGCAACGGCGATGCGCTCCTTGCGCGGATCGACGATAAAGAGTGCGCCCGGCAGCTTGTTCATCTCTTTGATGCCGCCGAGGTACTGCTCGAGCTTCTCCATCTCATGACGGAGACCCTGGACCTCTTTCTTCGTGAGGACTTCGAACGTGCCGTCTGCTTCCATAGCCTCGAGCTCTTTGAGACGAGCGATGCGCTTCTGGATCGTGCGGAAGTTCGTCATCATGCCGCCGAGCCAACGCTCGTTGACATAGAACTGGCCAGCACGCGTAGCTTCTTCTTTGATGGCTTCCTGAGCCTGCTTCTTCGTGCCGACGAAGAGGACGCTCTTGCCTTCCTCTGCAACGCTGCGAAGGAATGCATAAGCCTCGTCAACCTTCTTGACCGTCTTCTGAAGGTCGATGATGTAGATGCCGTTGCGCTCCGTGAAGATGTACTTTGCCATCTTCGGGTTCCAACGACGGGTCTGATGTCCGAAGTGGACACCTGCTTCAAGTAACTGTTTCATGGAAATAACTGCCATGTTGGTGCACCTCCTGTTTTTTTCTTCCGCGCCCTTCATTTCTCTGCACCACCCGTTTTTGGGCACAGGGCAGCGATCGAGGCGCGTGCTATTTTTACACCGTTAGAAATTATATCATAAGAGCGCGGCCTTGACAATCACCCCGCGCGAAAAATTTTACGTCTGCCGCTTGCTCTCTTTCTTTCTTATTTAAGGAATATAAGAGGCAGGATTCAGCCAATGAATTGGATTCAAGTTACAATGATACAGAATCACAAGAGAGTATATCCTTTCACGACGTATGTATACCGTATACTTATACCACATGGGTGGACAGGCGTACATGTTTTCTCTATAATTAGTTACTGTGATAAGGAATTGGCATTATATATCGTACAAATGTGAAAACGCACGCCAATGAGAAGTACCCAAGGAGTGATTTGCATGAACTTATCCATCAAGATTTTCATTTCGCTTGTGCTGGCCGTCATCGTCGGCCTCATCGCTGGTGAACCGGCCCTGCCGTTCATCAACTGGTGGATCGCACCGATCGGCACGATTTTTATCAACCTCATCAAGATGATGATCGTCCCGGTCGTCCTCTGCTCGCTCGTCGTCGGCATGACGAGCCTCGGTGACACGACGAAGCTCGGCCGCATCGGCATCAAGACCATCCTGCTCTACCTCGTCACGACGGCCATCGCGATTGTCATCGGCTTCGGTGTCGCAGGTCTTGCGCATCCGGGCGTCGGCCTGCAGATGACGTCGGACGCTGTCGTCAAGGTCAAGGAAGCACCGTCGATCATGCAGGTCTTCGTCGCGATGATTCCTGCCAACCCGGTCGCCTCGATGGCTAAGGCCGACATCCTGCCGGTCATCGTCTTCGCGCTCTTCATCGGCGTCGGCATCCTCAAGGTCGGCGGCGAGCGCGCCGATATCCTGATCAAGTTCTTTGACGCCTGCGCAGAGGTCTCCTACAAGATCATCGGCATCGTCATGAGCTTCGCTCCCATCGGTGTCTTCGCCCTGCTGCTGCCGGTCGTCGCCAAGAACGGCCCGTCCGTACTGCTGCCGCTGATCTCCGTCATCGCCTGCGTCGCCGTCGGCTGCATCATCCACGCCGTCGCAGTCTACTCGACGCTCGCCAAGGTCTGGGGCGGCCACACGCCGGCACAGTTCTTCCGCGGCATGAGTGAGGCGATGCTGATTGCCTTCACGACCTGCTCGAGTGCAGCAGCGCTGCCAATCAACATGAAGAACAGCCAGGAGAAGCTCGGCGTATCGCGCGATGTCTCCTCCTTCGTCCTGCCGCTCGGCGCGACGATCAACATGGATGGCACGGCTCTCTACATGGGCGTCTGCTCCCTCTTTATCGCGAATGTCTTCGGCATCGACCTGACGTACGGCCAGATGGCCATGATCGTCCTGACCGGTACGCTGGCCTCCATCGGCACAGCAGGTGTCCCGGGTGCCGGCCTCATCATGCTCGCGATGGTCCTGCAGAGCGTCAACCTCCCGATGGAAGGCCTCGTCCTCGTCGCCGGCATCGACCGTGTCCTCGACATGTTCCGCACCTGCCTGAACATCACCGGTGACGGCGCCGTCGCCATCGTCATGGATCAGGCAGAAAAGAAATACGCCAAAAGACAAGCTGCGGCATAATCTTACTCCTATAAATACATAGACACATCTACAAGAGAGCCCTCTGCTTTGCAGGGGGTTCTCTTTAATTACCGGTAACAGATTCGATTTACATCTTAGTATACAAGCCGCCACAGCGGGCAGACAACGCTCCGCAAGGCAGGCTGCTGAAAGAATTTTTTGCCCTTTAATTTATCCCTGAAAAAGACAAAAACGCGCTGCGCTTGGACGCTTGTCTTTTTCAGGGCAGCTGGTCGGCAAAAAAATTCTTTCTTGACGCAGCTCTGCCAATGCTCCGCTTATGTCTGCCCGCTGCGGCTCAGTGCCTTCCCGCCCTATTCGCTCGCCTTCTTTTTGTTGCTTCCAGAAAGCGAGATGAGGTCTGCGCCAGCATGCGGAGCAGTCTAACGGCCACGGCTCCGGTGTCGAAAAACTCAGTTGCTCGAAGAGAGGCGGCAGCAGCACCCCAGTAGCGGAGCGTTCAAATTCCTGCGTAAAGAAGCGATTTTTGTCTTCCTGTCCCCTCCGATGAGAGCTTCGAATCTTCTATGCGAGAAGCGGCGCACCAGCCGCCTGCTGGAAGTGAGCCGCAGCTGCTTGTCATAAGCGGAGCGTTAGCAGGATTGCGTGAAGAAAGGATTTTTTGCCGACCAAGTCCCTTAGAAAAGACAATCATTCAAGCGAAGCGCGTTTTTGTCTTTTCTAAGGCTTAATTATCCGGCAAAAAATCCTTTTAGCAATCCTGCGTAGCGGAGCGTTGACAGGCAGCTGCGGCACCTCCCCTACCGGATGTCAATAAAAAAGCCGCCCTCTATGCGAGGAGCGGCTTTGTATCCTATTCAGTGGATTGCGCGTGCGGCGCTGGTGGCGCGGCGGCGCTGGCGCAGGCGGTACCATGCCATCGGGAAGATGAGCATCGGGATGCCGGCGTAGAGGGCCTCGCGGAGCTCTGGCTCGAAGACCATGACGATGAGGCAGAAGACTTGTGCCCAGATGCCGAACAGCGTGACGTACGGGAAGAACGGCGTCTTGTAGCGCAGTGCGCCTTCCGTGCCCTCCGCAATCTTGCGCTTGCGGCTGCGGTACTCACTCCAGCAGATCGAGATCCAGGCAATCGCGCCCGTGAAGCCCGAGACGGCTAAGAGGTAGGTGTAGAGCGCCGAGTTCGGGTCAAACGAGTAGAGCAGGATGACCGCCCAGCAGGCGCAAATCGAGACGAGGATGGAGCGCGACGGCATGCCATTCTTGTTGATATGGCCGAGTGCACTCGGTGCCATTTCCATGCGTGCAAGCGCATGCAGCGCGCGTGCCGCGCCGTAGAGGCCCGAGTTCGAGCACGAGATGGCCGCCGTCAGGATGACGAAGGCGAAGAACGCGCCGAAGCCCGAGAGGCCGTACTGCGTGACCGCTGCTGCGAAGACACTCTCATCGAGGCCTGCCTTGTCCCAAGGCAGGATCGAGATCAGGAGCGAGATTGGGATGATGTAGAGCGCGATGATGCGCCACGTCACGTTGCGCACCGCAATCGGGATGCTCTTCTCCGGCTTCTCGCACTCGCCAGCCGCCAGGCCGATGATCTCCGTGCCCTGGAAGTTGACGAGGATGATGACCATCGTCAGCACGATGGACCAGTAACCGTTCGGCGCGAAACCACCGCTGCCGAGAAGGACCTTGGTGCCGATATAGCCCTGATCACCGATGAGGCCGAGGCAGATGAGGCCGGCCACGATACTGAAGGCTGCAAGAGCGATGATCTTGATCAAGGATAACCAGAACTCACTCTCGCCGAACTTATCGACATGAAACAGATTGAGAATCGTCACCAGAAGTCCGAAGAACACAGCCCACCAGAGCTGGCTGACTTCCGGTATAAAGTTATTCATGATGATGCCCGCGGCAATCATCTCGGATGGAACGTACGCAACCCAGGTCGTCCAGTAGGCCCAGCCCACACCACAGGCCCAGGTCGGAGAGATATGCTCCCTGGCATACGTGACAAAAGAACCTGATACAGGTTTTTCCACCGCCAGCTCCGCAAGGCAGAGCATGACGCAAAGCACGATAACCCCGCCCAAGAGATAGGCGAGTATCGCGGCCGGGCCCGCTTTTTCGAGAACATACCCGGTGCCGAGGAAATAACCACTGCCGATAACCCCGCCCAGCGAGATCAGCTGCAGATGGCGATTCTTTAACCCTCTGTTCATTTTCGACTCGTTCATTACCTTAATAACACAACCTTCCCAGTGCCGCTTCGATCTGTGATTTGTATAGCATTGCCATCCGCGACACTTCCATTATTTCTATTAAAGGATACTACAAAACGAGGGCAATTACCATAGCCACACAGATAAAATTTTCAGATGAGGACATATGGGCAGAAAATAGGGTATAATTATAAGAAAGAAACAGATTCAGGAGGCAATCATGAACCGCTATCGAACCATCCGCGAGACGGACGACTCCGTCGAGACGCTCTATGAGATACAGAAATCGAGATTCATCACGCACATCCGCCATGTCGAGACTGAGGAAGAGGCCCGCAGCTTCATCCAGGCCATGAAGAAGCAGTACTTCGACGCGCGCCACAACTGCTCCGCCTACGTGCTCGGCGAGCGCGCCGACAAGCAGAAGTCGAACGACGACGGCGAGCCCGGCGGCACGGCGGGCAATCCCATCCTCGAGGCCATCAAGAAGAACGAGCTGACCGACGTCGTCATCGTCGTCACGCGCTACTTCGGCGGCATCAAGCTCGGCGCGGGTGGGCTCATCCGCGCCTACGGCCATGCCGCCGTGCTCGGCATCGAGGCGGCCACGCGCATCGAGATGACGCCCTTCACCGCGCTCCACGTGACGATTGGCTACGACCTCTTGGCCACAGTCGAGCACTGGATCCGCCAGCAGGAGATCCGCACGGAGGAAGCCGACTACGCCGAGCGCGTCACGCTCCACCTCTTGCTGCCGCCCGAGGAAGTCGAAGCGCGGCTGACAGAGCTCCGCGACCTCACGAGCGCCAACTTCCAGGCAGAGAAGGGCGAGACGCGCCGCATCGCGCTGCCGTGCTGACCTCACTTGTATCATTGACAAGCGCGGTGCCGTTCCCGTATACTATTCCATATACATAGTAGAGTGATATGTCTTAACAGGATTTTAACGCATGATAAAAAACACCATCAGGAGGAACTACATGAAAGATTTGAACGACTACACCCTCGAAGTACACGGCTGTCACCAATACGATGCAACTGGTGCCATCAGCGAACCGATCTACCTCTCGGCCACCTATCGCCACCCCGGCTACAAGCAGAGCACGGGCTTTGATTACGGCCGCGTCGCCAATCCGACGCGCAAGGAGCTCGAGGACGTCCTCGCGAAGCTCGAGCGCGGCCAGCGCGCCTGGGCCGTCTCGTCGGGCATGGCCGCCATCAACATGGTGCTCCACCTGCTGAATCCCGGCGACCACATCCTGCTCTCCGAAGACCTCTACGGCGGCACCGTCCGACTCGTCAACGACATCTACAAGAAGTACGGCCTGACGTTTGACTACGTCAACACGGCCGACCTCGAAGCGACGGCCGCGAAAATCCGCCCGGAGACGAAGATGATCTTCATCGAGACGCCGTCGAATCCGATGATGCTCGTCAGCGACATCCGCGCCATCGCCGAGCTCGCCCACAAGAACGGCGCCCTGCTCACCGTCGACAACACCTTCCTCTCGCCGCACTTCCAGAAACCGCTGACGCTCGGCGCCGACATCGTCGTCCATAGCGCGACGAAGTACCTCTGCGGCCACAACGACATCATCGCGGGCGTCATCGCGATTGCCGACGCCGCCTCCGACTACGGCCAGGACCTCGAGCTCTACATCAAGTCGGAGGGGCCGAACCTCACGCCGATCGACTCGTGGCTGCTGCTGCGCAGCATCAAGACGCTCGGCATCCGCGTCGAGCGCCAGGCGGAGAACGCCATGAAGGTCGCCGAGTGGCTCCGTACGCAGCCGACGGTCACCGACGTCTACTACGTCGGACTGCCCGACCATCCGGGCCATGCGCTCCACGAGAGCCAGGCCACGGGCTTCGGCAGCATGATCTCGTTCAAGGTCGAGTCGCCGGAGCGCGCCGTGCGCGTGCTCGGCCGGCTCAAGCTCATCGCCTTTGCCGAGAGCCTCGGCGGCGTCGAGAGCCTGCTGACCTACCCGATTGCCCAGACGCACGCCGAGATGCCGAAAGAGCTGCTCGCGCGCACGGGCCTCGACGACCGGCTGCTGCGCCTCTCCGTCGGCATCGAGGATGCCGGCGACCTCATCGCCGACCTCGACCAGGCCCTGAACGGCTGACCCCTTTTCTCTTAAAATCTTCCCGATAGAAAGCGAGTGATTCTATGCCTACCGATTTTGATACAGTCATCGACCGCCGCGGCACCTCGTGCCTCAAATACGACTTTGCCGTCGAGCGCGGCTACCCGCAGGGCATCCTGCCGTTCTGGGTCGCCGACATGGACTTCCGCACGCCGCAGCCCGTTATCGAAGAGCTCACGCGCCGCGTCCAGCACGGCATCTTCGGCTACACCGACCCGAAGGAATCGTACAAGCAGACCATCGTCGACTGGATGACAAAGCACCACGGCTGGACGCCCTCGACGAAGGCCCTGACCATCACGCCGGGCGTCGTCTTCGCGCTGGCCACGGCCGTGCGCTGCTTCACGAAGCCCGGCGACGCCGTCCTCCTGCAGCAGCCTGTCTACTACCCGTTCAGCGAGGTCATCCGCCAGAACGGGCGCCTGCTCGTCAACAGCCCGCTCGTCCTTCAGGACGGCCACTACGAGATTGACTTTGCCGACTTTGAAGATAAAATCATCAAGAATGAAGTCAAGCTCTTCCTGCTCTGCAGCCCGCACAATCCGGCCGGCCGCGTCTGGACGCGCGAGGAACTGCTGCGCATCGCCTCAATCTGCCTCAAGCACAGCGTGCTGATCGTCTCCGACGAGATCCACGAGGAGTTCATGCGCCCGGGCTTCCAGCACACGCCGCTCGCCTCCCTCTCGCCGGAGATTGCGGCGCAGACCATCACCTGCACCTCGCCGTCGAAGACCTTCAACCTCGCCGGCCTGCAGATCTCGAACATCTTCATCGAGAATGATGAACTGCGCAAGCGCTTCCGCGCCGAGATCTCGGCGGCCGGCTACAGCCAGCCCAATGCGCTCGGCCTCTTCGCCGCCCAAGCCGCCTATGAGCACGGCGCCGACTGGCTCAAGGAGCTCCTTGCCTACATCGAGAGCAATTACCAGAAGACAAAGGCCTTCCTCGCCGAAAGGATGCCTAAGGTCACGTTGATTGAACCTGAGGGCACGTATCTGCTCTGGCTCGACTTCTCGGCCTACGGTCTCTCTGACGAGGAGCTCGACGACATCATCATCAACGACGCCAACCTCTGGCTCGACTCCGGCCACATCTTCGGCAAGGCGGGCCGCGGCTTCCAGCGCCTCAACATCGCCTGCCCCTGGAGCACGCTCGAAGATGGCCTCGAGCATCTCGCCAAGGCGTTCGAGAATCGCTGAATCCACTGACACACGCATCTAGAAAGGTCGCATCAACATGCTCTGCATTGGCCTAAGGCCCAACATCGATAAAGACTGCCGCGCGCTGATCCTCGGCTCCATGCCCGGCGTCAAGTCGCTCGAAGCGCAGCAGTACTACGCCCATCCCCAGAACCGCTTCTGGCCGATGATGGCCCATCTGCTCGGCGAAGCACTGCCCTCCGCCTACGAGGAAAGGCTCGCCATGCTGCTGCGCCACCACATTGCCCTCTGGGACTCCATCGGCAGCTGCGAGCGCGAGGGCAGCCTCGACTCCGCCATCCGCAACGAACAGGGCAATGACTTTGCGGCGCTCTTGCAGGAGTACCCCGGGATACGGGCCATCTACTTCAATGGCGGCAAGTCGGCGCAGGCCTTCAAGCGCTACAACAAGGCGCTGCTCGCGCGCCCCGACATCGCCTTCCACGCCATGCCCTCGACGAGCCCGGCCAACGCCCGCTGGCGCCTGCCTATGCTCGAAGAGACGTGGCGAAAAGCTTTGACAGAGTCGGGAATCCTCTGCTATACTGAAAACAAGAACTAGCGGATTGAAAGCTCGTCCGCTGCCGAATCACCCCCGTGCCATCATCGACAGGAGGTCTATATGCCATCTTCCATCTGGCTGATCTTAGCCATCATCGTCACCGCGTTCTTCTTCTATCTCGAGACACGGGACGTCGAAGATTGACATGCAGAAAAGCGGCTGTACATCGCGTACAGCCGCTTTTTTAGTATCTCGATATTTTTAGAGGAGCATGCCAATCGTGTGGACGATGAATGAGACGATCCAGGCGACGACGCACTGGAAGATGACGACCCAGATGGCCCACGTCGTGCCGAGCTCGCGCTTGACGGAGGTGATGGCGGCGACGCACGGCGTGTAAAGCAAGCAGAACGCCAGGAGTGACGCAGCCGAGAGCGGCGTCAGCACGGTCGAGATGGAGCTCGTGCCGAACAGGACGCCGAGCGTCGAGACGACGCTCTCCTTGGCCATGAAGCCCGAGATCAGCGCCGTCGAGATGCGCCAGTCACCGAAGCCCAGCGGCGCAAAGATCGGCGCGATGATGCCCGCGACAGCAGCGAGCATGCTCTCCGACGAATCCGTCACCATGTCGAGGCGGAAGTTGAACGTCTGCAAGAACCAGATGACAATCGTCGCGATGAAGATGACCGAGAACGCGCGCTCGAGGAAGTCCTTCGACTTCTCCCAGAGCAGCTGCATGACATTGCGGCGGCCCGGCATGCGGTAATTCGGCAGCTCCATGACAAACGGCACAGCCTCGCCCTTGAAGATGGTGTTCTTGCCGAGATAGGCCACGAGAATGCCGACGAGCATCGCGCCGAAGTAGAGGATAATCATCGGCAGGGCGCCGTAATCACCGAAAAACGCCGCGATGAAGAAGCCGTAGATTGGCAGCTTGGCCGAGCAGCTCATGAACGGCGTCAGGAGGATTGTCATGCGGCGGTCGCGCTCCGACGGCAGCGTGCGCGTCGACATGATGGCCGGCACCGAGCAGCCGAAGCCGATGAGCAGTGGCACGATGCTGCGGCCCGAAAGGCCGATCTTCCTGAGCCACTTGTCCATGACAAAGGCGATGCGCGCCATGTAGCCCGTGTCCTCGAGCAGGGACAGGAAGAAGAAGAGCGTCACGATGATCGGCAGGAACGACAGCACGGTGCCGACGCCCTGGAAGATGCCGTCGATGACGAGCGAGTGCATGGCCTCATTGACGCCGGCCGCCGTCATGGCCGCATCGACCTGATCCTGCAGCAGGCCGATGCCCGCCGCCAAGAGGTCTTGAAGCCCCGAGCCGATGACGTTGAACGTCAGGTAGAAGACAAGGCTCATGATGGCGATGAAGGCCGGGATGGCCGTGTACTTGCCCGTCAGTATCTTGTCGATGCGGCGGCTGCGCTCGTGCTGGCGGCTCTCGTGCGCCTTGTGGAACGTGCGGTCGACGAGCTTGCCGATGAAGGCAAAGCGCATGTCCGCGATGGCTGCCGAGCGGTCGAGGCCGCGCTCCTTCTCCATCTGGCAGATGATGTGCTCAATCATCTCCATCTCGTTCTGATCGAGCATCAGCGCCTCGATGACGCGGCTGTCGCCCTCGACGATCTTCGTCGCAGCGAAGCGGACCGGGATGCGCGCTTCCTTCGCGTGGTCCTCGATGAGGTGCATGATGCCGTGCAGGCAGCGATGCACGGCGCCGCGATGGCTCTCCGCATCGCAAAAGTCCATTCGGCCCGGCTTCTCCTGATAATGCGCGACGTGCAGTGCGTGCGCGACGAGCTCCTCGATGCCCTCGCCCTTGGCCGCCGAGATCGGCACGATCGGGATGCCGAGCAGGGACTCCATCGCGTTGATGTCGACCGAGCCGCCGTTGCCCGTGAGCTCGTCCATCATGTTGAGCGCGAGGACCATCGGGCGGTCGAGCTCGATGAGCTGCAGCGTCAGGTAGAGGTTGCGCTCGATGTTCGTCGCATCGACGATGTTGATGATGCCCGTCGGCTGCTCGCGCAGGATGAACTCACGCGAGACGATCTCCTCGTCCGTGTACGGCGACATCGAGTAGATGCCCGGCAAATCCGTGATCTTCGTATTCTCGTGGCCGCGGATGCTGCCGCTCTTCTGGTCGACCGTGACGCCCGGGAAATTGCCGACGTGCTGGTTCGAGCCCGTCAGCTGGTTGAATAGCGTCGTCTTGCCGCAGTTCTGGTTGCCCGCGAGCGCGAACGTCAGCAGCTGGTCATCCGGCAGAGGGTGCTCACCCTCGCGCACATGGTAGCGGCCGCCCTCGCCGAGACCCGGATGGTCCGTCGGCTCGTGCGGGATCTTGACGACCGGATGCTGGTCCGACTCCCACTTCGGCAGTTTCTCGATGCCGATCTGCTTTGCATCGTCGACGCGCAGCGTCAGCTCATACTCGTGGATGCGGAACTCAATCGGGTCCCCCATCGGGGCGAACTTCACCAGCGTGATCTCCGCCCCCGGTATCACGCCCATGTCGAGGAAGTGCTGCCGCAGCGCCCCCTCCCCGCCGACTGAGCGCACCACCGCCCGCTCACCGGCTTTCAATTCATTTAAAAACATGTTATTACTCCTTTGATATTGAACACACATTTTTATTCTACCCTAAAACGAGCAGAATGCAACTCCAACGCGAAAAGGCCATGCAGGAATGCATGGCCTTTTGTGATGTAAGCGTTCTTCACTTGTCCGACTTGTTCGGTCCAGGTTACTGTGCAATGTATTCGCTTTTTTATTTTGCGGCGGTTTCCGTCTTCGTTTCCGCCTGGGCGAGCTGCTTCGGCTCGGCTTTCTCGTCTTCAGTGACGGCGGATTTGAACTCGCGGACGCTCTTGCCGAGCGATTTGCCAACGAGTGGCAGTTTGCCCGGTCCGAAGACCAGCAGGCCAATCCCGAGGATCAGCAGGAGTTTTGGTACGGTAAGACCCATCAACATAAGAAGCACCTCTATCTTTCATCTATCCACTGCGAATGACGGTTTTATCTCATTGTCTCTCATTATATCACGAATCATCATATATGGAAAATATGGAATCCCTATCGGGTGCATAGTAAATATCTATACGGTCACGCCTCGAGGCACGAGACGATGCGGGCGATGGCCTCCTCGAGGCAGCTCTCCTCCATGCCGGAGTAATTGAGCACGAAGGTGTGCGCCGCGCCGTCGGCCGTGCCGACGTAGTAGTCGCGCAGGGGGCGCATGCGGATGTCCTTCTGCGCGAATTCCTGCTGGAGTGCACCATCGTCCTTATCCGTGTGGAAATGCAGCAGGAAGTGGAGGCCAGAGCCGCGCTCGATGAGGTCGGCATGGCGGAAGAGACCGCCCGCCTTCATCGCGTGCAGCAGGGCCTCGCGCCGCTTGCGGTAGCAGTTGCGCATGCGGTTGATGTGCTTCTCGAAGTAGCCGCCGCGGATGAAGCGCGCGAGCGTGTACTGCTCGAAGTTCGAGACGGTGCAGCTGTAGAAGCCGAGCTCGCGGTGGAAGACCTCGACGAGCTTGTCGGGCAGGACCATGTAGCTGATGCGGATGGTCGGCGTCAGGGTCTTCGAGAAGGTGTTCATGTAGATGACGCGGCCACTGACGTCGATGCCCATCATCGTCGGGATGGGCCGGCCGGTCAGGCGGAATTCGCTGTCGTAGTCGTCCTCGATGATGTAGCGGCCCTCGGCCGCGCTCGCCCAGCCCAAGAGCTCATAGCGGCGGCTGATTGGCGTGATGCAGCCCGTCGGGAAGTGGTGCGACGGGCTGATGTGCAGGACCGCGACGCCTTTTTCCTCGAGTTCCTGCGGGCAGATGCCCTGCTCGTCCATCGCCACGGGCACGCAGCGCACGGCGTGCTGGCGGTAGACCGCGCGGATCTTGTCGAAGCCGGGATTCTCGACGCCGAAACACTTGTCGCGGCCCAGGAGCTGGACGAGCAGGCCGTAGAGGTACTCCGTGCCAGCGCCGACGACGATCTGCTCGGGCGCAACGTCAAGGCCGCGGAAGCTGCGCAGATGGTCGGCGATCGTCTCGCGCAGGCCCATGATGCCCATGCCCGGCGAGCGCTCCAGGAGTGCTTCGGCCTGCTGGGCCATGACCTGGCGCAAAAGCCGCGTCCACGTCTTGAACGGGAAATCCTCGGGGCGCAGGCTGTTAGCTGTGAAGTCGGCCAGATACGCGGCCTTATGCGCTTCCGGCTCGGCAGGCGCGCGCCGCGGCCGCGCGGGCGGGACGGGCAGGCTCGCGAGATGCGCGACGAAGAAGCCCTTTTTCGGCACAGACTGACAATAACCTTCGGCCACCAACTGACCATAAGCGCCCTCGACCGTGATGACGCTGATGCCGAGCTGGCGCGCGAGCGAGCGCTTCGACGGCAGCTTCTCGCCCGCCTGCAGCCGCCCGGCGAGGATGTCGGCGCGGATGCAGCGGTAGAGGTGCTCATAGAGGGATTCCTCCCCGATGTTCTCGAATGAATAGGTCAGCATGGCAGTCCTTCTCTCTCATCTGGTACTATCTTGTCATCATACTTTGAGTCTTTTTCTAAGGTCAAAATCAGTATATACTATCTACCAAAAGGACACAAGTCCAGATTGACAAAACCCAAAAATGCAAAAATGAAAGAAGGAAAACTCATGACCTCATCTGTACATCCATCCTCTTCAACTTCCTTCACGGTGCGCGAGCTCTGCCTCGCGGCCGTCATGGCGGCCGTCGTCTTCCTCGCAACCTTCGTGCCGCGCATCCCGATCCCGCTCGGCTACGCCCATCTCGGCGATGCGGCCATCTTCCTCATGGTGCTGTTCCTCGGCCGCCGCGAGACACTGATCGCGGCCTGCTTCGGCTCGGCGCTCTCGGATCTGCTCGGCGGCTTCCCGCTCTGGATCGTGCCGACCATCATCATCAAGTACTTCATGGCGGACATCGCCTGGCGCGTCATCCGTCCAGACCAGCGCCATGCCTCGCTCACGCGCCTTGTCGTCGGCTTCCTGCCCGCCTCGGCCTGGATGGCGGCGGCCTATACGCTCTTCGGCGCCATGCTCTACGACAGCCTCGCGGCCGGCCTCGCCTCGGCGCCCGGCCTCATCGCGGAAGGCGTGCTGAACAGTGCCATCGCGATCGTCGCTGCGGGCATCTTGCAGAAAACGCCGCTCGGGCGCCGTTAATGGCGCTCAAGGTCGAGTAAGGCCTCTTTCATCGGCAGGCCCCAAGCGTAGCCAGTCAGGCTGCCGTCCGTGCCGATGACGCGGTGGCACGGCACGACGATGCTCAGGGGATTCGCCCCGACGGCGCCGCCGACAGCATGGTAGGCGCCGGGCCGCCCGATGGCCTCGGCCAGCTTCTTGTAGGTCGTCGTCTCGCCATAAGGGACTTTCTCGAGCTCGTGCCAGACCTTCAGGCGGAACGGCGTGCCCACAAGACGGTACGGAAACGTGAATACCTGCCGCTCACCCGCCAGATACTCTGCGAGCTCGCGCGCCGCAAGGTCCGTCACCTCGCTCGGCGCCTCCTCGCCCTGCCGCTCTTTGACGACATCGATGGCGACGACCGCGCCCTCTTCCTCCACGATGCGGAAGAAGCCGAACGGGCAGGCGTAGATGCCGATATGCTCAATCTTTTCCATAATTATCACCTCATGCCCATTGTAGCAGGCCGCGCCGCAGTTTTCTACGAGAAAGCTCACCAACCTCATAGAACGCACAAAAAAGAGATTCCCCAGATTTGAGGAATCTCTTTTTGCGCCCTATCATTTGATTCACTGCCAGCCCTGCATGGTCCAGTAGTCCTCGACACCCTTGACGATGGGGTCGAAAATCTCCTCGCCATTCGTGATATGCGTGACCTGGAAGTGGCCGTCGTCCTGCTGCGCGAGTTCGACCTTGACGGTCATCTGCGGCACGAGTCGGCCATAGTCGGACTCGTCGCCGGTCACGAGGAACGTCGCCTCGGCCCAGTCGCCCTTGCGCTCGACGTTCTCGAGCTTGGCGCTGTAGTGCTGCGTGAACTTCTCGGCTTCGCCGGCCATCCACTTCGCCTGCTCATCGCTCTCACCAATCGGCGCGATGGTCGGTGTCAGGAAGAACTCCATACTGCGGTGGATGAAGACGAGGTCGCTATCGCGGCGGTCGGCGATGTACGATTTCATGAAAGCCGTATCGTGGCAGAAGAACCAGTCCTGCGGATAGGTGGCATGGAGCCGATCGATATCACGCGCGAGGATGGCCGTGCCCGTGTCGTAGCTCGTCGTGATGATGGCGGATACGTCCGCATAGCGCTGTACTTTCTGCGCGTCGTGGTCTCTGACGCCCTCCATGAGCTGGTCCAGGGCGTATTCCGGCGTGCGGGACGACTGATAGCAGTAGCCGCTGACGCCGATGGCCGCCAGCAAGAGGATCAGGATTGCCATGAATCCCTTCCTGCGCTTCATAATAAAACCTCCTAAAAATCAAGCAAAAATTAGATAGAATTCCCCGATTGTATGGAGCCATTCTAGCAGTCTTCTCTGATTATTGTCTGGAATCATCTGGAATCGTCTAGAACGGCTTGACAGATACCCCCAACTGGTATATAAATAAAGATGAAGTTGATTTTCAATTACATAATACAGACTCATCACGATACAGGAGGAATCCATCATGGCTACAGCAATCGTCGGCATACTCGTCCTCGTGGCATTGTTCTTCGCACTCAAAGGCGTCGTCAAGCATTGGCGTGGAGAGAGCAGCTGCTGCGGCGGCGGAGACGTCAAGGTGCCGAAAAAGAAACTCACGGGCACGATCGTCGAGACGAAGATTGTCGACATCGAGGGCATGACTTGCGGCCACTGCAAGGCCCGCGTCGAGCAGGCACTCGACACGATTGACGGCGCTGCCGCTGAAGTCAACCTGCACCGCAATCACGCCGTCGTCAAGATGACGCGCGAGGTCAGCGACGACGAGATCCGCCGCGCGCTCGCCGGCAGTGGCTACACGATCACGGGCATCCACATCAAGGGCTGAACAGGCACGCAAAAGCCGCATTCCCCGACTGGGAATGCGGCTTTTTGCGTATAACGATAAACTCCGTCAGGAGTTCGTCTTCTTCGTCAGGCTCTGCGTGACCCATGGGAAGGTCGCCTCTAGGTACTGGCCGATCTTCTCGCCCATCGACTTCTTGGCGAGGTAGTCGGGATGCAGTCCGTCCGTCGTGTAGTCGGACCGCAACCAGCCGCGCTCGTCTGCGAGGGCACTGGCGACATCGACGGAGTACGGCTGCTTCTTGACCCAGGCGCAGACGAACTGCTGATGCGTGAGCCAGTCGGGCGTCGGATGCTCGATGCCGGCACGGTGTATCATGAGGCTCGGGTTGATTGGCGTCGGCGTCACGAAGACCGGGATGATGCCGTAGGCCGCGCATTTTTCCTTGAGCGCCTTGAGGTGCTGCACGACGGTCCAGCCGTATGTGCCGGCGCGGTAGTCGTTGACGCCGCCCATGATGACGAGGATGCGCGGCGAGAACGGCAGGACATCGTGCTCGAAGCGGTCGATCATGTCCTGCGTCGTATTGCCGCTGACGCCGAGGTTCTTGATGGGCACAGGGGAATACGTCTCCCAGTTGTAGAGCGGGTCCGATGGCGGCACACTCATGACGCCGCCGCCATGCGTGATGCTGTCGCCGAGCGCGGCAATCGGCGTCGGCGCAGTCACCGTGAAGCCGTTCTTCGCCGACCAGTCGCTCAGCGGTGCGCCGTCTGCATCCACGGAGCGCACGCGCCAGTAGTAGCGGCCCGGCGTCGTGTAGGCATCCCAGTCGTAGACGTCGTACTCACCGGCCTGCAGCGTCTTGAGGTACATGTCCTGCGAGCCCTCCTCGCGGTAGACCTGCACTTCGTGGTGCTTGGCGCCCGGCATCGGGATCCAGGCGTAGACGGGGTACTCGGCCGCATAGTCCATCTTGTCGTACGCCGACGTCGCGAGCGGTGCCGTCGGGTTCAGCGTGCCAGAGGCAATCGGCTGCGGCGTGGAGTACGAGTTGACGGGATTGCCGTTGTAGTCAAGTCCGCGTACCTTCCAGTAGAAATTCGCCGCGGCCTTGCCGTAGCGGCTCACATCGATGTCGACGCCGTTGGCGAAGATCTGGTTCTGCGTCATGATGACATTCGTCAACGTGTCATCGGCTGAGCCGAGCAGCTCGACCTGGTACTTGACGGCCCCCGGCACGTGGTCCCAGACGAGCCGGACACTGCGGATATCGACCGACGGCCCCTTGACGGCCTCGGCCTTGGCCGCAGCCTCGAGCTGCTGCGCCGCCTGCGTCTCCGTGACGGCCGGCTGCTGTCCTGCCTTCTCTGCGAGCACCGAGGTCGCCGTGACATGGCCGTTGTCGCCCGTCGCAGCCTGCGTATTGGTCGGCAGTGCTAAGCCCGCCGTCAGGCAGCAGAAGCCCAGCAGCTTCGCGATTCTCTTTATCTTCATCGTTATCTCTTCCTTTCTGGACATTGCCCCTCCATCTTATCACGCTTGGAACAGGCAGGCAAATTTTTTGAACCGTCCAGATTCCCGAAAAAAAAGAGATGCACTCGCCACGGAGTGCATCCAGAACAATAATGATATAGTAGGATATAGGATACAAAGGAGTATGTAAGGATTGTGATTGTATGGGAATTGCGGTGAATAGTCGATCAGCCTCTCGTCTTGCCGCCCGCGACGTTATAGGTGACACCGTGGATGTAGGAAGCGCGGTCGCTCGCTAGGAAGAGCACGAGGTTGGCGACTTCGGTGAGCTTGCCGCTGCGGCCGAGCGGCGTCGTCTTCGTGTTCTTGTAGCCCTTGCGCAGGTCCTCGACGGTGATGCCGCGCGTGTAGGAGAGTGCCTCTTCGTAGGCCAGCGTGCGCAAGCCCGTTGCCTCGAGGATGCCCGGTGCCACGCCGACGACGCGGACGTTGTAGCGGCCGAGTTCCTTCGACCAGGAGCGCGTGAAGGAGTTGACGGCGTTCTTCGTCGCCGCGTAGATGCTCTGGCCCTCCGAGCCCTCGAGGCCGCTCTCGGAGCTCATGTTGATGATGACGCCCTTGCCATTCTTGACGAATTCATGGCCGAGGGCCTGCGCCATGAGGTAGACGCCGCGGATGTTGACATTCGTGACCTTGTCGTAGACACGCTCATTGAGCTCGTACTTGCCGTACGGGTCCTTGGGGTCGACGAGCAGGCACGGGATGTTGATGCCGGCGTTGTTGACGAGGATGTCGAGCTTGCCGAACTTCGCCTTGGCCTTCTCGACCATCGCGCGGACGCTCTCGGCCTTCGTCACATCCGTCACGACGTAGAGCACGTCGCCGCTGCCCTCGCCGCGCTCAAATTCCGGCTCTTTGGGGTTCATGTCGCAGACGACGACATTCGCGCCGTTGTCGAGGAACGACTGGACCACCGTCTTGCCGATGCCCGAGGCACCGCCCGTAACCACTGCTGTTTTACCTTCCAGATTCAACCATGAAGCCATGACTATCTCTCCTATCTTGCTTGTCTTGTTTGTCGCTTTATTTTTTCTCGCCGGACTTGCCCCGGGCACTCAGGGCTTGTAGATGGCAATCTCCTCGCCCGGCTCGATGTCGCCGACCTCTTTGTTCTCGAGGTAGAGGCTGCCCTCCAGATTCTCGCCTTCTTCATTGGCATTGAAGCGCAGCGTGATGTGGCCGAGGTCGCGCAGGTTCTTCTGGACCTGGCTGCCGACGTAGACGATCTTGTAGTCCGTCTTGCCGAGCCGGAAGATGTCACCGGGCTCTACCGTGTCCTCGAGCTTGTTGCCGCGGTGCAGGACGCAGTATTCGCGAAGCTCCTGCGGTGCGTTCTCGTTGAATAGGATGAGCATGCGCGCGTCCTTGAAGGCATGGACCTGCGCGCCGAGTTCCTGCACGATGGTGCTGTAATACTTTTTCATGAGATTACCTCCTGTTTATATGCAATCAAATGGTGTAAGCGTTCATATACTCCCTCGCGCTCTCAGCTCTCATAGAGCCCGAAGCTGGCCAGCCAAGCGAGGATGACGGAAAGCGGGCCCGTGATGAAGCGCGAGTAGAGCACAGACGGCACGCCAACTTCGACGGTCTTGGCGTCGGCTTCTGCGAGGCCGAGGCCGACCGGGATGAAGTCACAGGCGCACTGCGCGTTGATGGCGAAGAGTGCCGGCAGCGCGAGGTGCGGCGGGATGGCTCCCTTGCCGATCTCAACACCGATGAGCACACCGATGACCTGCGCGATGACGGCGCCCGGTCCGAGGAACGGAGAGAGGAATGGGAAGGAGCAGATCAGAGACAGGATGATGAGGCCGCCGACGTTGCCGGCCAGCGGCACGAGCAGATGCGCGATGATGTCGCCGATGCCGGTCGAGAGGATGATGCCGATGAGCATGGAGACGAAGGCCATGAACGGCAGGATTGTCTTGATCATCGTGTCGATGGTCTCGCGGCCGGCCTGGTAGAAGACGGCGACGATGCCGCCCATGAACTGGCCGACTTTCGCCATGAAGCCGGCCTGCTGCTCCGAGATCTTCTTCGACGTGTCGTAGTGACGGCTGCTGATGCCGCCCGGTGCCGCAGCATCTTCTGCTGCCGGTTCTGGTTCCGGCGCGCTCTCGATCGGCTCTTCTGCTCCATCGGCAAAGGCCAGATCCTTCTCGCGCACCGCCGAGACGTAGATGTCCGGCTTGATGAACTGCGCGAGTGGGCCGCTCGGGCCAGTCGGGTTGAGGTTGATGGTCTGGATACGCTTCTGCGGGTAGATGCCGCAGCGCAGCGTGCCGCCGCAGTCGATGACGACAGCGAGGATCTCGTCGTCGGGGACACTCGTCTTGAAGCCGTCGACGAGCTCGCAGCCCGTCATCTCAGCCAGCCGTTTGGCGACAGGCGAGATGACGCCGCCCGTGATGTTGACGATCTTATTCTTCTTTGCGTCAGGGTGCAGCTTGAGCGGGCCGCCGAAGCCGCCGGAACCAGCCGTGACGATGACGTCTTTATACTCTGCCATGATGCTCTTCTCCCTTTTCATATGTCACATATGTTCATATAATGTACTATCATTGAAAATTTTTTACGCAGCCGCGCTTCAGTCCTTCGTCGCGACGAGCTCCTTACTGAGCTTCACGCCCTGCTGCTTCTGCACGTAGGCCGTCATGAAGTCGGTGATCCAGCCGCGCAGGAAGTTGATGACGATGCCGATGAGGAAGTAGCGCAGCGCGAGGTCAACGGTCGGCAGGCCGAGCGCCGAGATGCCGTTGGCAATGCCGAGGAAGACGAATAGTTCCGCCGGGTCGACGTGCGGGAACAGGCCGTTGAGCGTGTGGCAGGAGGCCGAGGCCGCTGCGTAATACGATGGCTTGTAGTACTCCGGCAGGAATTTGCCGAGCGACAAGGTCATCGGATTGCAGAAGAAGAACGTGCCGACGACCGGCAAGAGGATGTAGCGCGTAACGACGTTGCCACCGCAGATGCGCGCGAATTTCTCGATCTTCTCGTGGCCGACGAAGGCGATGATCGAGTTCATCGCGACGAGCAGGCATACGAGCGTCGGGATGATGCCGCTGACCCAGCCGACGAAGGTCTCACCGCCCTTGTTGAACATGCCGATGAAGCCCTGTGCCAAGAAAACCATTGTGTCCATCAAAATCTCTCCTTTTTCTTTTCCCTTATTTGCTCTATCTTCTAGCAGGAGTCAGTTGCTTCTCCCGCTTGAGCTCCTGATACGAAAGGTAATCCTGGCGCGCACTCAGGGCCGCCTTTGCTTGCTGGCGCGTGAGTTCCCGCTCCTCGCAGAGCGCTTCGCTGAGGTCGAGCAGATTCAGCCCGTTCAATGCGGAGAAGGGGCGGCATTTGGCAAAGACGGTGACGCCCTCCATGATCTCGCCTTTGACGATGCGGCAGTCCGCATCGATGCAGAGCAGCACGATGGCACCAGCTAAAAAGCGCCCTTTCACCTTGCCGATGGCCACGGGTCCGGATTGACGGAGCTCCTTGAGCCGACGGTTGAAGCGGCGGAACTGCCAGAGCGTCAGTGCCGTCTGCAGCACCCAGATTGCGATAGCCGCGATGAATAAGGTCCACATCATGAATCTCTCTCCTCTCTCGTCATTCATGCAGCAAGATGGTCGCTGTCGACTCATCGGTGATCAGCACATTGATGAGGTGGCCGTGCAGTGCGCCCATGATGGCCGGCACCTTTTCGCGCGAGGCAGCCATGCCGATGCAGTACGGCAGATTCCGCAGCGTGTCGAGTGGCACGGCAATCGTGCGATCTGTGAACGGGGTCTGTACGGGCTCGCCGTCCTTGTCGTAGAAGACCGAGCAGATCTCGCCGACGGCACCGGTCCGGCGCATCGAGTCGATGGCGTCGCGGCCAAAGTAGCCGGCCCAGACGAGGTTCGATGACTTGACCGGCGCGCCGATGCCGACGATCGCGATGTCGAGCCGCTGCCAGAGCTGCGAGATTTTCTCGTAATTCGCATCCTGCAGGATGGCGTCGCGTATCTCCGACGTGCGCGTGATGGCCGGCGCGTAGATGAAATGACTGCGGCCGCCGACAGTCTTGGCCATCTCGTAACAGATGGTATTGACGTGGTGGTCACTGTCGATGCTCTCCGGACCGCCGTCGATCGGCACGAAGTCGATGTCGAGCTGCGGCATCTTCTCGCGGTGCGCGCGCTTCGTGAGCTCCTGTATCGTGGACCCCCAAGCCATGCCGATGATCTGGCCGTCGGCCATGATGCGGCGCAGCAGGTTGAGCCCGGCCTGCGCCATGCTCTGCTTGATGGCGAGCATATCGTAGCTCTTGGGCACGACGTACGCCTCGCGCAGGCCGAAGCGCCGCTCCAGCGCTGCCTCAAGTTCCTCGTACGAATCGCTTTCGACCTCGATCTTGACGATGCCGTTGTTCATCGCCTTCTTGAGGTACTTGCTGACCGTCGTGCGATCGACGCCCATGCGCTCGGCAATCTCACTCTGCTTCATGTGGTCGAGGTAGTACATGCTAGCCGCCTTGATCAGGATGCGCTTCTCCACTGGCACCATGACGATTTCCCTCCTCTTTATCCATCCTGTACTGACTTCACATTTGTGATGTTCTTTCTCGTTTGCTCTCTTGTTGAGTCTTATATTAGCAGGATAGCTTCAGCTTTACAATCATTCTCCTCCGCTTTTCGGCGCATTTTCTTCCATTCTCAATGAATTTCTCAATTATTGTCACGTATGTTATTTCTTCATCACTTATGTGCGCAAGCAAAAAAAGCCCCTTGCGGGGCTTTTACAAGCTGGATAAGAGGCGTTATTCAATTCTCCTCAATTCTCAAAGAAGTCGCCATGAAGGTTCCAGCCGTGGTCGACGGGGCCGTTGCCCTTGCCGAGGTCCATCTTGGCGAGCAGGGCACCGAACAGGTACGACTTCGCGCGGCCGATCGACTCGTCGAGGTCGAAGCCCTTTGCGAGGTTGGCGGCAATGGCACTCGACAGCGTGCAGCCTGTGCCGTGCGTGTTGGGATTTGCGACGCGCGTGCCGCGGTACCACTTCTCCCCCTTGCCGTCCGCGAGGACAAGCAAGTCGCTCGCATCGTCCGCGAAGTGACCGCCCTTGGCGAGTACATTGACCTCGGTCTCTGCGGCGAGTTTCTTCGCCGCCTGCTCGAAGGCAGCTTCATCGGCGATTTCCGCTCCGGTCAGGACGCTGAGCTCGGGGATGTTCGGCGTGATGACCTCGGCGAGTGGGAAGAGCTCCTGCACGAGCACCTCGATGGCTTCGTCCACGAGCAGTTTGGCGCCACTCGTCGCGACCATGACGGGGTCCACGACGACATGCTCGGCCTTATAGGCCTTCAATTTATCCGCGATGACATGGATCAGCGCGGGCGAGGCGACCATGCCGACCTTGACGGCATCGGGCCGTATGTCCTCGAAGACCGCATCGAGCTCTGCCGCCAGGAACTCCGGCGTGGCTTCCTGCACCATGCGGACGCCCTGCGTGTTCTGCGCCGTCAGCGCTGTGATGGCACTCATGCCGTAGACACCGTTGGCCAGCATCGTCTTGAGATCCGCCTGTACGCCGGCGCCGCCGCTCGAATCGCTGCCCGCGATCGTCAGTACTTTCTTCATATGAATCCCTCCTGCATGTCACGAAAAAATTTAACACATCCATCTTACAACGCAAGCCCCTGCTCTGTAAAGGAAATCCGTCGGTTCCCTTCGGTTTCACTCGGTTTCGCCCGACTCATCTATGAGTTCATCCGACTTCGCGAAGGCCTCTTGCATTTTGCCCAAAATCGACTACAATAACAGTAATGTAGTCAGTTGTCATGACAGCTGACTAAAAGATATCATCTTTATTTTTCGTTCAGGGATTTCAGGGATTTTTGGGAAAGAGGTTATTTGCATGATTCTCGAACGCTTGGAAGCGCTGCCTGTCGGATCCTTCCAGTACAAGCTGCTCATGGTCACGGGCCTCGGCTGGCTCTTTGACTCGATGGACACGGGCCTGATTGCCTTTGTCCTGCCTGTCTTGACAAAGGACTGGGGGCTCTCGCCCGCGCAGGCCGGCTGGATTGGCTCGATTGGTCTCATCGGCATGGCGCTCGGCGCTGTGCTCGCCGGCACGGTCGCCGACCGCATCGGCCGCAAGAAGGTCTTCACCATCACGGTGCTGCTCTACAGCATCTCGACAGGGCTCTGCGCTCTTGCTTGGAGTTATGAGTCGCTGCTCGTCTTCCGCTTCCTCGTCGGCTTCGGCCTCGGCGGTGAGCTTCCTGTCGCCGCGACGCTCATGAGCGAGTACGCGCCGAGCCATCTGCGCGGCCGCTTCATCGTCCTGCTCGAAAGCTTCTGGGGCGTCGGCTGGCTCGTCGCAGCCTGCATCGCCTATCTGCTGATCCCGCGCTTCGGCTGGCAGATTGCCTTCGTCATCGGCACGATTCCGGCGCTCTACGTCTTCCTCATTCGCCTGCACATGCCGGAGTCCGTGCGCTACCTGATCTCGCACGGCCGCATCGATGAGGCCAAGGACATCATCCTCGACCTCGAGCGCAAGCTCCACGTCGAGAGCCGCCCGTTCGACAGCAAGCTGAGCCCCGCGGAGCTCGAGCAGCCGAAGGCTGCGGCGACAAGCTTTGCAACGCTCTGGACGAAGCCGTTCCGCACGCGCACGGTCATGCTCTGGCTCGCCTGGTTTGGCATCGTCTTCAGCTACTACGGCATCTTCATGTGGCTGCCATCCATCGTCTTCGCGCAGGGCTTTGCCGTCGTCAAGACGTTTGAGTACGTGCTCATCATGACGCTCGCCCAGCTGCCGGGCTACTACGCCGCCGCCTGGCTCGTCGATGTCATCGGGCGCAAGTACACGCTCTCGCTGTTCCTGCTGATGTCGGGCATCTGCAGCTTCTTCTTCGGCAATGCCGCGAGCGCTTCCTCGCTGCTCGCCTGGGGCGCGGCCATGAGCTTCTTCAATCTCGGCGCCTGGGGCGTCATCTACACCTACACGCCGGAACAGTACCCGACGACGATTCGCGCGCTCGGCTCCGGCTGGGCCGCAGGCTTCGGCCGCATCGGCGGCATGATTGCCCCGATGCTCGTCGGCATGATGCTCGCCAATGCCTTCGGCATGAGCACGATCTTCCTGATGTTCGCCTCCGTCTTCGTCATCATCTCCGCCGTCGTCCTGACGCTCGGCAAGGAGAGCAAGCAGAAGACGCTCGAAGAGCTCGAGGAAGCTTACGATAACTGATTCTCACCACATGTTGCAGTTCCCATCTCACATCTCACATCTCACATCTCACATTTCACATTTCACATCTCATAAAACAGAAAAAGAGCTTGACCGCCAAGCTCTTTTTTTCATGATTATTTACATCGTGAACAGGACTTTCGGGCAGGGAGCGCGAAAAAGATAGGCAAACAATCATCATCTTATTTGCAGAGGTAATCACTATGAGCAAAATCCTTTTGATCAACGGAAGCCCCAATGAGAAGGGTTGTACCTACACCGCCCTGGCAGAGATTGCCGCCACGCTCCACGAGCAGGGCGTCGAGACGGAGATGATCTGGCTCGGCAAGAAACCCGTGCAGGACTGCATCGCCTGCCACAGCTGCATGAAGACCGGCCGCTGTGTCTTTACGGACATCGTCAATGAGACGGCCGACAAGCTCGCCGCTGCCGACGGCCTCGTCGTCGGTTCCCCCGTCTACTACGGCGGCCCGACGGGATTCATCACGAGCTTCCTCGACCGCCTGACCTTCAGCTGCACAAAGGATGCCAGGATGTGCGGCAAAGTGTCCGCTTCCATTGTCTCCTGCCGCCGTGGCGGCGCGACGGCAGCCTTTGACCGCCTGAACAAGTACTTCCAGATGTCCAACATGGTCGTCGTCGGCTCTCAGTACTGGAACCAGGTACACGGCTTCACGCCGGACGAAGTCCGCAAGGATCTCGAAGGGTTGCAGACGATGCGCACGCTCGCGCGCAACATCGCCTGGATCACAAAGTGCATCGAGGCAGGCAAACAGGCTGGCATCGACTACCCCACACATGAACCCGTCATCATGACGAATTTCATCGATTGATTCCTTGCAAAAAGATTGCCATAGAAGAGCAGGAAAACCGCTCCTCTATGGCAATCTTTATTTCTTCTGGGCAAAGAGCCAGTCGCGGATGGCGTCGATGCCGTAGGCAAACGACCAGGTGTACATGTGGTTGCCGTTCGCAAAGACCGTGTAGTTGATCTTCTTGCCCTGCGCGGCGAGGTCGCTGACCTGCTCATCGAGCTCGGCGACGGGCGCCTTGCTGTTCCACCACGGCGAGGCGTTGCGCGCGACGGAGCTGCCGAGCGACTACTCCCAGAGGGCCGTCGCTTCGTTCATGCCCGGGAAGGCCTTGTTATCGCCCTCACAGACCGTGATCCAGAGCTTCTTGTCCTTCATCGCGGCCATCTCCTGCACGTTCCACTGGCAGGCGACGAGCCACTGCGCGGCAAAGAGGTCCGGATAGCGGTCACTGATGGCGATGTTCATCATGCCGCCCTGCGACTGGCCCGTGCCGTAGATGCGCGTCTTGTCGACGGCGTAGTTCTTGATCGTGTCCTGCAGCAGGTGCGTGACGAGCGTGAGGCCCGGCGTCCAGACGTTCTCGTCCGTCGTCATCATGCCGATGCTCTGGACGAGGTCCTGCGTGTACTGCGGTGCAAGGACGATGCACGGATGCTTGGCCTGCTCCTCCGGCTCCGTCCAGACCGTCGCGCCGTTGCCCTGGAACAGCGGCGTCTTGGTATTGTTGATGTTCGCGCTGGCATCGGCCACAAAGAAGACGAGCGGATACGACTTATTGGGGTCGTAGTCCTTCGGCAGGTAGAGGTTGTAGGGCATCTCGCAGCCCGTCTCCGGATCCTTGTAGACGTGCTGCGTAAAGCGGTCGACATCGGGCTCGACGACGGCTGACGAGCTGTGCACCTGCGACGATGCCGCGTAGACCGTGCCGTCCTGTCCCTTCACGTCCTTGACCTGGCTGACCTTGACCGTGAGGTCCGGCAGCTGGCGGTCGGAGATCATCGGCGCATCGACGCCCTTATCGTCTTTGGCATCCTTGGCCTTATCTGCCTTGCTGTCTTTGCCCGCATCCGGCTTGGCACGCGAAGAAAGGTCGCCGTCAAACGCCGTATTCGTGTGCGCGAGGTGCAGCACGACGTAGCAGCCCGGCACATCCTTCTCGGCCGTGGGCTCCGTATTCGTCATGACCTTCTCGATCGTGCGGCCCTCGACTGTGTAGTCCGTTGCCGCGAGCTGCTTGCTGTCGAGCGAATGCGGGTACTTGAGGACGACGTAAGCCGGCAGCTCGCCGTCGCCATAGCTCTTGGAGATGACCGTCACCTGCTCAATGCCCTGGACGCTCGCCACGGCAGCTGCCTGCGGCGCCTCAGCGGCCTCTGCATAGAGTCCCCCATGAAATATCGTGCCGGCAGCAATGCCAGCCAGTAAAATCGCTTTTTGCCAACGCAAAAAAATCCCCCCTATACCGAACTGAAAAATAAAATCAAGCTCAGTATAGAGGGGCGTGGTTACAGGACAATTACAGTTTGCCGGGATTTTCTATGAAAAAATCAGTTGAGCACGACGTAGCCGATGACGAAGCTGATGATGAAGATCATGAAGTAGATGACGATGGCCTTGTTGCTGAGCCAGTCGCTCGAGAGGTCGACCTCGGGCATCTCGATGTGCGGCTTTTCGAGATGCGGCATCGCGACGTGCGGGACCTCAATGTGTGGGGCCTCGAGATGTGGCTTCTCGATGTGTGGCAGCGTGACATGCGGCGCCTCAAGGTGCGGCTTCCCGACGGAGGGCGCCGAAGGCATCTGCGGCAGCCTGCCTTGTTTTACGCGCGCGCGCAGCTCCGGCACGAGCGGGACGAGGAAGGCGAGAGCGGCGAGGACCACGGCGCCGCGTGCCCCCACCAGCTTCATCGCGATGACGCCGAGCAAGATGCCAATGGCCATGCCAAAGCACAGGACTTTCTTTTCTCTATCATTCATCATGATTTGATTCACATCCTTTTCCTGAATGAAGTATAACACTGCGGCCACATTCCGGCAAGGATGCGAGTCGCCATCAGATCTTTTGCAGCTTGACGCGGAAGGCGATGCTGCGGTTCGTCGCGAGCTCGTCGAAATGAATGACGTAGGCGCCCTTCTCGTGGTCGATGGCGACGATGGTGCCATCACCGAAGACGCGGTGCGTCACGCGGTCACCCTCATGGAGGGCAGGCGGCTCTGCCTGGCGCGAGAGGCGGCGCGCAGAGGCCCGGACGAAGTCGCGCGCCGCGCGCACGAGGCGCTCGGGCAGCGGTGCGGTGAAATCAAGAAGGGCCGGGTCGATGTCGAGGATGAAGCGCGAGGGATAGCGCATCGAGCCGTCGATGTTGAGCCCCTCGGCATCCGAGAGGTAGAGCCCCTTCTCCGCCCGCGTCATCGCGACAAAGGCGAGGCGCCGCTCCTCCTCCATCGCCTCGGGCGTGCGCGTCTTGCGCGAGGGGAAGACGCCCTCATTGAGCGCCACGAGGAAGACATAGGGGAACTCCAGTCCCTTGGCCGTGTGCACCGTCATGAGCCGGACCTTGTCGCCGGGGTCGCCGGCATCCTGATTCGTGAAGAGCGCCGCATGGGCGAGGTAGTCCGTGAGCCCCGCCTCCTCGCCGCAGCTGACCTCGTACTCGCGCACGGACTGCTTGAGCTCCGCGAGGTTGTCGAGGCGCGCCTGACTGCCCTCCGTGCGCAGCATGGCCTCGTAGCCGCTCCGGTCGAGCACTTCAGCCAACACTTCCGAGACCGATGCCCCTGCACTGACCTCCGCGAGGTCTTCGACGAGTTTCAGGAACGCCCTCGCCTGTGTTCCCTTCCAGATGGGGTCCTCGATGCTCGCCTGCATGGCTTCGTAGAGCGTGAGACCATGCTCTTCTGCGTATTCCGTCAGGAACTTGCGCCGCCGCTGGCCGATGTTGCGCTTCGGCACGTTGACGACGCGCAAGAGCGAGAGATCATCGCGGTAGGCGAGCAAACGCAGGTACGAGAGCGCGTCCTTAATCTCGCGCCGCGCGAAGAACTGAACGCCGCTGTAGATGGTATAGGGAATCTCCGCTTTGAGGAGTTGTTCCTCGATGCTGCGCGTGATGTAATGCGCACGGTAGAGCACCGTCATCTCGCGATAGGCGACGCCCTCTGCGTGAAGCCTTGCCATCTCGCCAGCCAGCCAGCTGGCCTCCTCGCTCGCCGCGCCCGCATGGTGGCAGACGACCTTCCTGCCATGCTCTTTCACGGGCACGAGATCCTTCTCGATGCGGCTCGTGTTCTTGGCGATCAGCGAATTGACGACAGAGAGGATTTCCGGTGTCGAACGGTAGTTCTCGAGCATGAAGATGGTCTTCGTGCCCGGGAAGTGGGTATCGAAGTCCAGGAGATAGCGCCCCGAGGCCCCGCGCCACGTGTAGATGGTCTGGTCGGGGTCGCCGACGACGAAGAGGTTCTTGTGCCAACCGCAGAGCACGTTCATGAGCCGGTACTGCGGCTCGTCGATGTCCTGGAACTCGTCAATCATGATGTACTCGAGGCGCTGCTGCCACTTCTTGCGGATGTCCTCGTGCTCGGCGAAGATATGCAGCGAGAACTTGATGAGATCATTGTAGTCGAGCCCGAAGCACTTCTTCTCTTCATATAAGTAACCGTAGAAGAGGATATCCTGCTTCGACTGCGCCCGGTCGTACTTCTCCTTGAGCGCGGCGAGCGGCAGAGCGATGAGCTCCTTGTAGTAGTCGGGCTGCTGCACGAGCTTGCGCATCTCGAACATATCGCGCGCCTGCCCGTACGTCATGTCGCGCAGGGTCAGGCCGCGTTCCTCGTAGATCTTCGCGAGCATGTCGTCGATGTCGGCGTTGTCGAGCACGAGGAAGCTCTTCGGGTAGCCGACGGCATGGCTGTCCTCCTGCAGGATGGAGACGCAGAAGCCGTGGAATGTGTTGATGTAGCCCGTGTCGTTGTCGCCGGTCAGCGCGTGGATGCGGCTGCGCATCTCCGTTGCCGCCTTGTTGGTGAACGTCACGCAGAGGATGTTGCCCGGCAGGATGCCGAGCTCCTCGACGAGGTAGGCAAAGCGGTGCGTGAGCGCCCGCGTCTTGCCAGAGCCAGCGCCCGCCAGCACGCGCACGAAGCCCTCTGTCGTCGTCACCGCCTCGCGCTGCGCGGCATTGAGCCCCTCCAGTGCATCCTCCATATACACCCCGCCTTTCCATTTGTTTCCTTCTCGATTCTCGACTTGTATTTCCTTCCATTCTACCACAGCCAGCAAAAATCGCATCTGCTGAATAACAAAAACTTTACACAGTGGTAACAACGGACAGCTGTCCTGGTGGTAGAGTGAGCATAGGAAAGAAAAGCCAATCATTATGTATTGTGTATGAATCAGGAGAAACTGGTATGTTGTTGAAGAGCAAGAAACGTCTCACCGCTTACGTGCTCGCCGCACTCTGTGTCGCTTCGACGGGCTTTGCCGCGACCGAGCATTGGAATGATGCCTCGACGACGCCGAAGACGGTCGTCGCCACCCAGGCCGGCGATGCGAACTGGGAGCAGTGGAAGACGAGCTGGGAGTCCATCAAGAATGATTACGAGCAGGTCTCCATGGCACCGGGCAAGGATGCCACGCAGATGAACTTCGCTTGGTATCTACTACTACACGTACGGCAATGCCCTCTTCATCGTCATCAACGCCAACAACTACAATGCGGCTGACCATGAGGCCCTGATCAAGAAGGCCATCAAGGCCAACCCGAATACGAAATGGCGCATCGTCGTCATGCATCAGGACATCTACGGCAGCGGCCTCGACCACTCCGATTCCGACGGCATCCTGCTGCGCACGCAGCTCACGCCGATCTACGACGCCAACAAGATCGACGTCGTCCTGCAGCTCGCCGATGGGGAACAGGTCACGGCCAACTGCCCGAACGGCCTGCTCTTCGGCACGGTCTGTGAACCCGGCATGTCCGTCGTCGTCATCGCGAGCAAGACGGGCAGCCTCTCCTCTTATACGGTCTACAGTTACGACCGCATGACGGCCGTCGCCGGCTTCCTCGCCTTCTTCGCACGAGCCGGAACAAGTAAAGGCATCTCAGGCCTGATACAGCCAGTCACAAAAGAAGGGCTTCGCTTTGAGCGAAGCCCTTCTTTTTCCCCTTTTTTCCTTCTCTTGTCGAGCAGCATCACCGGCTCAGTGCATGAGCTGACCGTTCTCCGATACGGCTACGACACCGGCCTTGCCGCCCTCGTAGTAGGCGACTCTATAGGCTCTGTCGCTGCCGACGGTCGTGTCCGTCACGTTCTCGACCTCAGCCTGCGGGTGCAGGGTCTGCACGACGTCTGCCGCGATCTCCTCGCTGACTTTCGGCGTGCCCTGCAGCATGAGCAGGCCGCCCCAGACACACAGACCGATGATTGCCAGAATCCCGTTCTTCATAATACCAATCCCTTTCCATAGAACCATAAGATGATTTCTTCTTTCCAGGGACTAGTATACTCTATTTTGCATCAATTGTTTACACTTCAGTAGTAAGTATTATGTATTCTTGCAAAGTTGTGTTACAATTATGATTAATATCTGCGCTTATACTGTATGCAGGATGATTCAGCGCTCGAATCCATAGTAGAGCCGCTCGGCAAGCAGCGTGTAGCGCTTGCTCGTGCGGTTGTTGCCGACGGCCGTGTTGAGCGCGGCCTTGGAACCGAGCAGGATGACCTCGCGCTTGGCGCGCGTCACGGCCGTGTAGAGCAGGTTGCGCTGCATCATGATCGTGTGCGAGCGGACGAGTGGCAGGATGACGACGGGGTACTCGCTGCCCTGGCTCTTGTGGACGGTCAGCGCATAGGCGAGCGCGAGCTCGCCAAACTCACCATTCTCGTAGTCGACCTCGAGTTCATCGCTGAAATGGACCGTCATGCGGCCCGGCTCGATGGCCATGACGAAGCCAATGTCGCCGTTGAAGACCTGCTTCGTGTAGTTGTTCTTCGTCTGGATGACCTTGTCGCCGAGGCGGAAGGTCTGGGCCGCGTTCGTGAGTTCTGGCCGCTGCGGAGACTTCGGGTTCAGCGCGGCCTGCAGGACCTTGTTGAGGTTGTCCGTGCCGCAGGCCAGCCGGTGCATCGGTGCGAGCACCTGGATGTCCGTCAGTGGCGAGAATCCCTGCTGCGGCAGGACCTTCGTGCAGAGCTCGACAATCTGCGCGGCCACCGCCTCCTCATCGTCAATCTCCCAGAACTGGAAGTCGCCCTGCGGCGAGCAGACGGGCAGCCGGCCCGCGTTGATGGCGTGGGCGTTCATGACGATGCTGCTCTCGCCCTTCTGGCGGAAGATATCCGTGAGGCAGACGCTCGGGATGACGCCGGAACGCAGGATGTCCCGAAGGACTGTGCCGGGTCCGACGGACGGCAGCTGGTCGACATCGCCGACAAAGATGACATGCGCGCCGTCGGGCACGGCCGCGAGGAAGTGCTGCATGAGCGAGATGTCCATCATCGAGACCTCGTCGAGGATGATGACGTCGGCCTCGAGCTGCTCGTCCTCGTTCTTGCCGAACGTCGGCGCGCCCGAGCCGCCTGCGCCCTGCGCCTCGAGCATGCGGTGGACGGTTACGGCCTTCTGGCCTGTCGCCTCAGCGAGCCGCTTGGCGGCGCGTCCCGTCGGCGCGCCGAGCAGCACCGTAAGGCCCTGCAGGTGCAGGAGGTCGATCATGCCGCGCACGACCGTCGTCTTGCCCGTGCCGGGGCCGCCGGTCAGCACGAAGACGCCGTACTGCAATACGTCCTCGAGCGCCTCTTTCTGCTTGTCAGCCAGCCGGATGCCCGCGATCTGCTCCCAGCGCGCGACGAGCGTCGTCGGGTCAGCCTCCATCGCGATGGGGTCAGCGTACTTCTGCAGGTAGAGCAGTTTGCGCGCCGCCTTGATCTCTGCGCGATAGAGGTAAGGCGGGTAGATGAGCGTCTCTGACCCGACGTATTCCACGGCAAGCTGCTTGTCCTGCAGCAGGTCCTGGAGGACCTTGCGCACGGATGCCTGCTCGACTTTCAAGAGGTCAGATGCCTGTTTCTCGAGCGCCGCCTCTGGGATGCAGCAGTGGCCCTGCTGCGCAATCTTCTGCAGGGCGAAGTCGATGCCCGCGGCGATGCGGCTGCGGTCGTCAGCGGCGATGCCGAGGCTCATCGCGATGGAGTCCGCAATGACGAAGCCGATGCCCTCGACCTCGCTGGCCAGCTGGTACGGGTGATTCTCGAGCGTATCGATGGAGAACGAGCCGTACTTCTTGAAGATGCGCGCCGCATACGTCCCTGAGATGCGATGCGTCTCGAGCCAGAGCATGATGTCGCGGAGCTCCGACTGTGCGGCGTACGAGGCCGTGATCTTCTCGATGGTCTTCTTGCCGATGCCCGCGACCTCGCCGAGCCGGTGCGGCGTCTGCTCGATGACGGTCAGCGTCTTCTTGCCGAATTTCTGCACGATGCGCTTGGCCAGCGCGGGCCCGATGCCGTCGACGACGCCGGAGGCCAGGAAGCGCTCGATGCCCTCGGCGCTCGACGGCGCCTCGATGCAGAGGCCCGTGACCTGGAACTGCTGTCCGAAGCGCTTATGTGTCGTCCAGTGGCCGCGCAGGCGCAGCTGCTGGCCGACGAGGGGCGCCTCGACATTGGCGACTGCCGTGATGCGGCTGTTCTTGCGCAAGGGCTTGAAGGAAAAGACGGTGAAGGGAGTCGCTTCATTCGTAAAGACGATGCGCTCGACGACCCCCTCGATCTCCTCCTCCATCTGCAGCCCCGGCAGGGACTGCTGGACTGGTCTGCTTTTTTCGTTCTTCATCTTGCTGCCTCCTCTCACAGGGGATGTCTCAGGCCTCGGTCAGGCGCTCCCACTTCTCGTAGCGCATCTCGATCTCCTTCTCCTTCGCCGCATACGCCTCGGCAATCGCCTGGCTCTGCTGCGGGTCCGCCTGTATGGCGGGGTCGTTCATCTGGAACTCGAGTCCTTTGAGCTCTGCCTCAGCCATCGCGATCTCGGCTTCGGCGCGCTGCACCATCTCCTCGCGCTTCGCGTCGCTCATGCTCTGGATGCGGCCGATCTCCGCGCGCTTCTTCTCCTCTTCGCGGCGCTTCTCAGCGGCCTCATGGGCAGCAGCTGCCTGCTTTGCATCCACGGCAGCATGCTGCGCCTCTTTCGCCGAATGGCGCTTTGCCTGTGCCTCTTTCTCGCGCTCGTGCTCTTTCTCGGCCGCCTCACGCTCTTCGCACGCCTCCTCCTCGGCAATCTCCTTCTTCATGAGATAGTAGCTGTAATTGCCGAGGTACTCCGTGAGCTTGCCGTTCTCGAGCTCCAGTGTACAGTTCGCGACCTTGTCGAGGAAGTAGCGGTCATGCGAGACGGCCAGGAATGTGCCGGGGAACGCCATGAGCGCTTCCTCGACAGCCTCGCGTGCCGGGATGTCGAGGTGGTTCGTCGGCTCATCGAGCACGAGGAAATTCGCACCCGTGAGCATGAGCTTGAGGAAGGCCACGCGCGACTGCTCGCCGCCGGAGAGGTCGCCGATGCGGCGCAGGACCTCATCGCCGTGGAACAGGAAGGCGCCGAGGTAGCGGCGCGCCTGCTCCTCGTTGATACCGTACTCGTAGATGAGCTCATCGAGGATGGTGTTGTCCATGTGCAGGCCCTCGTGCTGCTGCGAGAAGTAGCCGATCTTGACGCGGCTGCCAATCTTGACGCGGCCCGTCGGAGACTCGAGCTCGCCGACGAGGACGCGCAAGAGCGTCGTCTTGCCCGCGCCGTTGGGGCCAACGAGCGCGACGCCGTCGCCGCGGCGAATCAGCATCGAGAGGTGGTCAAAGATCTTGTGGCTGCCGAACGCCATCGAGACGTCCTCGAGCTCGGCCACGCGCTCCGCGCACTCGGGTGGCTTGTTGAGCGCAAAGTAATTGAAGGATGCATCCTCCGGCGGCAGCACGATGCGCTCGAGCCGGTTGAGCTGGCTCTGGCGGCCGCGCGCCTGCTTGCTCTTGATGCCCGCCTTGTACTTGCGGATGTACTCCTCGGTCTTCTTGATATGCTCCTGCTGCTTCTCGTAGGCCGACTGCAGGGCCGCACGGCGCTCCGTCTTGACCTTCATGTAGTAGGTGTAGTTGCCGTCGTAATTCGTGACCGTGCGGCCCGCAAGCTCGAGGATGCGCGTGGCCACGCGGTCGAGGAAGTAGCGGTCGTGCGAGATGATCAGCACGCCACCGGAATAATTCTTCAGGAAGCCCTCGAGCCACTCGATCATGTGGATGTCGAGATGATTCGTCGGCTCGTCGAGGAACAGGAAATCCGGCTCGCGCAGCAGCGCTTTCGTCAGGCAGATGCGCGTCTTCTGGCCGCCGGAGAAGTGCGCGACATTCTTCTCGAAGTCCTCTTCGGTGAAGCCGAGGCCGAAGGCCACGCGGCGGATGCGGCTCTCGTAATCGTAGCCGCCGAGCAGTTCGAAGCGCTCGACGACCTTGCTGTAAGCCTTCATCGTCTCTTCCGCATGGTCGACGGCAATCTTCTTCTCGAGCGCCTTCTTGCGCTCGCCGAGCGCGATGACATCATCAAAGGCGCGCAGGAATTCCTCGTAGAGCGTGCCAGTACCGAAGTCGGCCTGCTGCTCGACATAGCCGATGGTCGCGGCCTCGTCGAGCTGGATCGTACCGCCGTCCGTCTCTTCCTGACCGAGCAGGCAGCGCATGAGTGTCGTCTTGCCGGCACCATTCGCCCCGACAAAGCCGACCTTATCGCCGCGCGCGACCTCGAAACTGACATCATGGAAGAGCTCATCGATGCCGAACGATTTCTTGAGCCCCGTTACTCGTAACATTGCCAATCTATTCACTCCTAAATAAATGCGAGTTAATTGCGAGAAAGACGGAGCATCTGCTCCGTCTCCTTCATCTATCATTTCCCTTTTTTCTGGTAATCGCGGCCGATGTTGACCACGGCCTGATTCGAGCTGCCGCCATCGCGGATGACACAGGCAAACGGCATGCCGTAGAAGACATCCGTGTTGCGCGTCGAAGTCGTGATGGTCGTCGTCGGATTCGAGCTCGTCTTGCCCGTCTCCACGCCCGAGATGATGAAGCCCTTGCGCTGCAGAACGGCGGCGACCTCTGCGCCGGCACCGTCGATGCCGCTCGAGTTGATGACCATGACTGAGATCTCCTCCGGCTTCATCGGCTCATCGTCTTCATCTTTCTTTTCTTTCTCCGTGAGCTTCGTACCGCCGCTCGTCTTATGGGCGAGCATCTTGAGATCCTTCGGCAGGTCCGCATCGTACTTGTCCTCAGCCGCCTGCGCCTCCTGTTTCGCCGCATCCGTCAGCGTGAGCCCGAGCTCCGAAGCCAGCAGGTCGCGCACATCTGTGATATCCGGGATCCAGTAGCTGATGTCCTTGTGGTAGGCTGGCTGTCCTGGTACCATCTGCGCCTCAAGGCCATTGGCCTGGAACGTCTTCATCATCTTCGCAAAGCTCAGGAGTTCCGGCACAGACATATCCGTCTTGACCGCCGAGCTGACTTCCTTGACGATGTCCGGCAGGCGCGGCAGGATCTCCGGCGAGAGGACCTGGGCCACGACGGCCTTCATGAACTTCTGCTGGCGCCCGATGCGCCCGATGTCGCCCTCGCCGTCGCGGTAGCGCACGTATTGGATGGCCTTCTTGCCGTCCATGTGCTGCTCACCCGGATAGAGGTCGATGACGAGGCCGCCGTTGTCATCCCAGGGGTCCTCATAATGCATGCGCTTCTCGACGTTGATGTCGACGCCACCGATGGCATCGATGATACGCTCAAAGGACTTCGTGTCGATGATGACATAGTGGTCCATCGGCACGCCGAGCAGGCCCTCGACGGACTTCTGCGTGAGCTCATGGCCGCCGTACGCATAGGCGTGATTGATCTTATCGTAGCCATGCCCATCGATTGCCACGCGCGTATCGCGCGGGATTGACAAGAGTGCCGCTTTCTCGGCTGTTTTATCGATAGAGGTGACCATCAAGGTGTCACTCCTGCCCACATCATCCTTGCGGCTGTCCACCCCCATGATCATGACATGGACGATCTCATGGTCCGTATCGCCGATCTCATGGGCCGGAGTCTTGCGGCTTATCCCAGCGTAGCAGCCGAGTACGACAGCTATGATGACGATGAGGATGAGTCCAAGCCACTTGACTCGTCGCAAGCTGCGTTTCTGTTTGCGCACTTCAGGCATCCAATCTCGCCCCTTATATCTAAAATGAAACATTACAACTTATTCAGTATATCAAATATCATATCTATCTGCAAATACGAAAGCCATCTCCGATGGATAGCCGATGCGAATACACGAAAAAGAGCCCCGCCTCAGCGGAGCCCTTGCTTAACCGGCAACTTCCTATCCTCC